>Ga0233426_10000035_pt1 | contig 142106 bp, 122 predicted proteins | sample SI_118_April2016_6_FD_179875 | JGI IMG/M metagenome (GOLD analysis project Ga0233426, IMG submission 179875) | Seawater microbial communities from Saanich Inlet, British Columbia, Canada - SI_118_April2016_10_MG | ecosystem: Environmental > Aquatic > Marine > Inlet | place: Canada: British...
CATTACTTAATAGATCAACAGTTATTGTTACAGATTGATTTATCTCTATTGTGGTCGGTGAGCTTGTTACTTGCGAGAAAGTATATACAGGAATTAGTAATAATAGTAATAATTTTATCATAGAGAGGGTTTTTAAATTAGTTATTTCTAATAAAATTTAAACCTGTACCTCACAATAGTTAATACAGGTTTAAAAGTAACTAAAACAAATATTTTACCAAGCATACATATTAATCGTGGGCGGATCAACTGAAAAATTAACAGTAATATTATAGGTGCCAGCAGTCACGGGAATATTATCCCCATTTAGTTCTAAACTTCCATCATTTCCGGTATCTCCATAATTCACACCCCAAGCATCATTTTGACGAACTTTAGCTTCTCCATCCATAAGGACAGCACCATGAATATAGTAATACCCTTCGTTGATTCCAAAGTCAGGAACAAATTTTTGATCTGGCCCATCCCATCCATTAGCTGTAGCACTTCCAACAAGTCCCCAAACATCCATAGCTTCCAAGCTATATTCAAGGGTGTTTAAGTTAAAAGTCACTAAATAATGTCCAGCAGTAACTGCGATGTTGTCACCTGCAACTTCTACAGTTCCATCCGCGCCAGTATCTCCGTAGTTTACTCCCCAGTCATTATTTAATCTAAATTTAATTTCTCCATCAATAAGTGTTACAACGGCTTTCCAGTCATCTTGATTCGGGTTGTAATTGAGCATCATGTCTGGTCCATCCCAACCATTGGCTGTAGCACTTCCTACAAGACCCCAAGTGTAGGCTTCAATTGTATAAGTAAGTGCATTCATATCTACAGTTATTTTATAGCTTCCTGCAGTCACAGTGATATTATCACCTCCTGCTTCTAAAGTACCATCCATGCCAGTGTCTCCATAATTTTCGGTCCATAAATTATCTTTTCTGAACTTAATTTCTCCATCCCTAAGAGTTACATATGCAACATATACATTGGCTGCAGAAGTAGTGTAGAAAGGTAAGTCAGGAATATTTTCGTTACCCCATCCTCCAGGAGTTGCACTTCCTACAACACCCAGGTTAGTAGTCAGGTCTAAAAGAGAAGAATAAGGCGTCACAGTTAATGTAACTGTTTCGGACATCATTTCCTGATAAGCACTGAGTCTTGTAAGAACTTTAATATCCACACTTGCTTCTTCATCTGGAGTCATTCCAAGTGATAAAAGTTTATTATTTAATTCGTTACCCATGAAATCTTTTGAGTAATTAGAATTAGCCGAAATTAATTGAGCGTCTGAGAAATCACCACCAGTTACATCCATTAAAATAGTGTAGGTAGGTGCCGCATCAAACCCAAATTCGGGGAGTGTCCAAGACACTGTTAGAACATTGGTTTCAGCCAATTCTTCTGTTAGTATAACAGTATCAGTTGATAAAGAAACCATGGTATTTGCATCCGAGTTTAGTTGGATCGTTTCTACGTCATCACATGCCATAAATAGACTGGTGAATACGATTAAGAAAGCAGAATTTTTTATTAGTTTTTTCATTTTATAAATTTATTAATACCCTTCATTTTGAGTTAGGTTTGGATTAACAGAAATTACATTGTTTGGAATTGGAAATACATTTCTAAAATCTGAAACAGAAGCTCCAATTTCTACATCTCCTTTAAACGGCCATAGGTAACTACCAGAAGTAAATTTATTGAAACGTATTAAATCAGTACGTCTCAATCCTTCCCAATACAATTCTTTTGAACGTTCATTTAAAATAAATTCTAAGTCAAGATCTGAGCTTGTAATATCTCCGGAAGTACTCCCGAATGCTCTTTGACGTAATTCATTATTTTTGAAACCGCTAAACTTAAATCACCATTACCGCCTCTTACGACAGCTTCTGCATAGTTTAAGTAAATTTCAGCAAGTCTGATCAATGGTAGGTCCGTATCGGTAAAATCACCACCAGAGTCAACTCCCTGATTTCCATTAGAATCAACGTTTTTAAATTTAGTAACAGCATAGCCATTTTCAAACGATGGAATACTTTCTATTTCTAGATTTTGGCCATCCGAATAAAACATTCCTCGTTTATCACTCGTATAAGGGGCTATTGTATATGTTAAGGATCCTATGTCTAATGTAATGTAATAGGTGCCTGCGCTTGAAACAGCGATGTTAGCTCCTCCGGCTTCAATAGATCCATCTGCTCCATCATCTCCATAATTATTTCCCCAATCTTCATTAAATCTAAATTTAATTTCACCAGAGTTTAACTCAGCATATATAGCATATTGGTCGGGAGCTGTTTGGTACATTTCCATGTCTGGACCATCCCATCCATTAGTGGTAGCATCTCCAACAAGTCCCCAATCTGAAATAGATCCTAAAGCCATGTTCTGAGCATCGATGTCAACAGCAAATTGATTGACTAAGTTTTTGGTAGTTCTTAGACCACCCCAGCCGCCATTGACTCCAAAATCGGTGGCATTCATACTACCTCCAATTGCTGCATGAATTAAAAAAGTAGTTCCACCATATGTTTGGGATTGTAATCCATCAAAATTTAGTGCGAAAATAAATTCATTTTGTGCGCCATTGGTGTCGTTGTCAGCTAAAAATAATTCGTCATAAGCAGTTCCATTCCCATTTGCATCATTGGAATTAATTGAATACGATGATGAAATAACGTTCCCTGAATAGGTAGCTGCTTCAGAATATTTAGATTGTCCAATCCATACATCTGCATTTAAATACAGCCTTGATAATAAGGCCCAGGCTGCAACTTGATCAACACGACCAAATTCATTTCCGCCAGAACCAGGTAGACTGTTTTCAATCTCAAGCAATTCAGTTTCAATAAAGTTAAAGATTTCAGATCTGCTACTTTGTTGTGGTAAATCTGTTGAAACAGTTGTAATCAATGGCACACTACCATATAAATCAATTAAGTTGTAATAGGCGTAAGCTCTAAGAAACCGTGCTTCGGCGATGTAGCTTTCAACGCTGGTGTCGTTTAAGTTAGTCGCATTCGTTATAAATGAATTACAAAAAGAAACTTCTTGAGCTAAACGGTAATACATTGCTTCTGTAAAATCATTACTGCTAGACCAGTACATTCCGTGTAAATCAGGTAGGCCGGGATCTCCCCATCCAACAACCGCATGGTCTGTTGTGATTTCATTTAAGTTAAAAAGCATTCTCGAAAACTGAGAAAAACCTTCATCAATTCCTGCAATATCCGGTTGGCCAGCAGGACCTTGCTGTCCTGTTAGAGCTAAACTCGAATATAGTTTCGCTAGGGCTCCTTTAGCTTGCTCAGGAGTTGCAAATACGTCTTCTTCTGTAAAACTATCTGGGTCTATTGGCGATTGATTTAAATCGTCATGACAGCTTACTATTATACTTGTAATGGCTAATCCAAAAACAAGTTTTTTAAATATATTTTTCATTTTCATTTAGTTTTTATATTAAAAATCTATGTTAACACCAAAGACAAATGATCTTGGTCTTGGATAAAAATTGTTATCGATACCACCATATATTTCAGGATCTAATCCTTCATAATTGGTAACCGTTAATACATTTTGTGCAGAACCATAAAAACGAATGTCGGTGTCTTTATAAGCGTCTTTCAAAGTATACCCGAGTGTTATGTTATCAATTTTAAAAAACGAAGCTTCTTGAACATAATGATCACTAAGTAAGCTTGTTTCTGTGTAATCCATAAAGCCAGTGTATAAATAATCAGAATGTATGTTTCTAAGAAAACCTCCGCTATTGCCAATTGCTTGGCTAAATACCGCATTAGACGCTACATTGTTGTAGGCATAATTTCCAAAATTTGCTCTAGATATGACAGATAAATCCCAGTTCTTATACTTTAAGTTGGTGTTAAATCCCATAATCACATCAGCAAAAGGACTTTCTTTGATGTAACGGTCATCGTCATTGATAATGTCATCTCCGTTTCTATCTACATAAACACCTTCAATAGCGGCTCCTGAAGCATCATACACTTGTTGGTAAACTAAGAAACTGTAAGGCGTTTGTCCTTCAGTATGTGTTTGAATATTATTTCCAACACCCCCACTAATACCTCCGACTGCTTGATCAAAAGGTAGGCGAGTCACTTTGTTATCATTAAACGATATATTGTAATTGATAGACCATTTAAAGTTTTCATTTTGAATTGGTGTATAATCAAAACTCAATTCAATTCCTTTGTTTTCCATATCTCCAATGTTGGCATCAATTCTGTTTCCAAAGTTGGTAAATGGATCGACTGATGAAGACGCGATTAAGTTTTTCGTTTCTTTCATATAAGCATTCACAGATCCACTTAGCTTTCCATCTAAAATAGCATAGTCAAGACCAATGTTTGTTGTTCTACCAATCTCCCAGCGTAGTTCTGTATTTATAGGTTCTGGTCGGTAAGTTTGATAGAAACTAGACCCAAATTGATAATTTGCAGTCGATTGACTTCCTACATATTGAGTTAAGAAACGATAGTCACCTAATCCATTCACATTTCCAACTTCACCATAACCAGCTCTTAATTTTAATTCATCAAAAAAGGAATCCGACATAAAACCTTCCTTGTGAAGGTTCCAAGCTGCCGCAAGTGATGGGAAATAGCCCCATCGGTCATCTGGATTTAATTTTGAAGACGCGTCTGCTCTCAAGGTAGCAGTCAGTAAATACTTTCCTTGGTAATCATAATTTAACCTTGTGAAATAAGATAAAAGTACATTTTTTGAACGGTCAATAAATTCAAAATCATTTCCGTCTTCTTCAGCTTCACTATCATAACTAGTGTTGTCGAATTCAAATGCTTGATAAGAATGTCCCGCAACAGCTGTTAAATTGTGTGCGTCATTAAATGAAGTAATATAAGTAAGATACACATCCAATAATTGATTGGTAGCTTCTTGATTATAAGTGTTCTTTGAACCGTTGAATGTAGAATCTGACGTTGGTATTAAATCTGATACTAAAGTAACTCCATCACTCATTGAACTGTCGTGCCCAAGGTTGAAGGTTGCTTTCAAGCCCTCCACAAATGGAAGGTTATAATCAACTTTGATATTAGCAATAAATCGATCTACTTGTGAAGTGTCGTTTCTTAAATTTAAAAGCGCCAATGGATTTGTTTGTGCTAAGTTTGACTGGTTTCCTGTTCCAGCATCAATCCAAGCAAAATAACCACCATATTGTGAACCGGCATCATAAGGAGACTGTGTTGGGTCAAATGAGATTGCACTTCCAATAGCACCCCTGTCAGCAAATGTATTTTTCGCAACGGATCCTCTTAAGTTAACCTCAACCTTTAATTGTTCCTTCAAAAATGAAGGTGAAAAATTTAAAGACCCAGTAGTTCTTTGAAAATTATCGGTTCTTAATATTCCATCATGATCCGTGTAACCCAGCGATGCGCGCATGGGTACACCAAATGCCGAACCTAAAGCACTGAATGAAAAATCTTTTCCAGTTGCATCTTTATAAATTTCATCTTGCCAATTGGTGTCTGATGCACCAAGTAAGTCTGTGTAAGCAGTGTCTCCTGTAGAATTAATAACCCCTACAAACTCTTCAGTTGAAAGTACATCTACTTGATCAATCGCTGTATGAATCGTGGTGGATGCATTGATGTTAAATTTAAAACCTCCTTCTTTTCCTTTTTTAGAGGTAATAATAATAACTCCGTTAGCACCTCTAGATCCATAAATCGCAGTGGCAGAAGCGTCTTTTAAAACCACCATGCTTTCAATATCATTTGGATTGATGAGATTTAATGGATTTCTAGAACCTCCAACACCACCATCGTTTAATGGAATTCCATCAAGTACTATTAATGGGTTACTTGAAAGGCCCAAAGAACCGTTTCCGCGAATTCTAATTGTTTGCCCATCTCCTGGAGCTCCACTACCAGAAGTCACTGAGACTCCGGCAATTTTACCACTGATTAATTGTTGAGCAGAAACAATGGGACCTTGGTTAAAGTCTTTTGCGGTGATTAAATCTACTGCTCCCGTTAAATCTTCTTTTTTAACACCTCCATATCCAATAAGGACAATTTCGTCCAGAGCAGAAGCATCTTCTGATAATTGAACGTCCAATACAGCTTGACCTGCAAAAATAACTTCTTGTGAAGTATAGCCTACATAGGAAAATACAAGCACATCACCATTATTGGCAGTCAATTGATACTTTCCGTAAAAATCGGTGGTGGTTCCAGAGCTTGAACCAGAAATGATTACATTTACACCAGGTAGCGGAAAGCCATTTTCTGATTCGCTTACAGTTCCTGATATTGTTGATTGTGCCAACGCAAGCGAAGGGACCAATAACATTAGTAGTAGTAAGCTTTTAATTGTTGTTTTCATAAATATATTTTAGTTAATCCGTATTAAATTAAGTTTTTATATTTTTACTTTTCAAGGCCAATGTATATGTTTTATTCGTTGATAAAAAATACGCAACGCAACTATTACGTTTTCGTGTTGACAACTTTATTGAATAATTGCTAATACAGGCTCTAAAACATGAAAATATCCTAATTTTAGGTATATAAATTTATTAGTTTCGCATTATGAGAAAAAAAACAACGATTAAGGAATTGGCGCACGAATTGGGAGTTTCCATTTCTACAGTGTCCAAGGCGTTGAATGACAGCCCAGAAATAAGCAAAGATACCATCGAAAAAGTAAAAGCATTTGCCAAGCTTTTACATTACCGTCCCAATAATATTGCCCTAAGTCTTAAAAATAAGCGAACCAAAACAATAGGAATCATCATCCCCGAAATTGTGCATCACTTTTTCACCAAAGTCATCAAAGGAGTCGAGCTTTATGCAAATTCAAAAGGCTACAATGTTATTGTAGGTCTTTCAAACGAGTCCTTTGATAAAGAGGTCGTCAATATGGAAATGCTAGCCAATGGGAGTATCGACGGTTTTGTGATTTCCATCTCTCGAGAAACTCTTCAACTGCAAGATTATCATCATTTTAACGAAACCATAAACGAAGGAATCCCTGTGGTGATGTTTGATAGAGTGGTCAACGAAATTAAATGTGATAAAGTGATTGTCGATGATATGAGTGGTGCCAAAGAAGCCGTTGAAAAATTAATTTCGAATGGCTGCAAGCAAATCGGATTAATCACAACCAAAGACTATATTAGTGTGGGGCGTTTAAGGTCCTTAGGCTATATGAATGCCTTAAAAGCACATGGTGTCATTCCTAATTCTGAATTAATACTTAAGGTCGATGATGACATGGTTTCTGAAGACCATTTGGAAGTTTTAGAAGATGAAATTACACAATTATTCAAAGTGAATCCAACGATTGATGCCATTTTTGCGGTCAACGAACTGTACGCTGTTACAGCAATGAAAGTCGCTAGGAAATTAAATATTAACATCCCTGAGCAATTGCAAATTATTGGTTTTACAGATGGAGTTTTATCCAAACACGCCTGGCCATCCCTATCTACCGTCAGTCAGCATGGAGAAGAAATGGGACAACAATCTGCAGAATTACTTATCGCTCGAATTGAAGCCTCAAACAACTCAGAAACAACTAGTTATCAAACAGTAATTATCCCAACAAAACTAATCGAAAGAAAATCGACACTTTAAAAAACTTGTTTGTTTTGTAAAAGTTTTTATATTTGGGGCATCGAAACTTATATTTTTACTTTTCACAATAAGTTTTGATAAACTACAAAAACGTTTGTCAAAATAGTATTCATTATTTAATATACTATTATGAAAAAACGCATGCTTGGATTTTGGAGCATCTGGAATATGAGTTTCGGATTTCTTGGAATTCAATTCGGATTTGCTTTGCAAGGAGGCTTTATGTCTCGAATTTTCCAAACTTTAGGAGCTGATAAGGAAGCCATTCCACTTTTGTGGATTGCAGCCCCTTTGACGGGATTACTTGTACAGCCAATTATAGGCTATTTAAGTGATCGCACTTGGCATCCTACTTTGGGGCGGCGAAAGCCCTATTTTTTAATAGGTGCTATTTTAAGCTCTGTCGTTTTATTTTTTGTACCCCATTCTCCCGCACTATGGATGGCCGTAGGATTTTTATGGATTTTAGATGCTTCTATTAATATTTCAATGGAACCCTTTAGAGCTTTAGTCGCCGACAAACTTCCTGAATCCCAACGTTCCTATGGGTTTGTAGTACAAACTTTAATTATTGGAATAGGCACTTGGATTGCGAGTAACCTTCCATGGATGGTGTCTAAACTAGGGGTTTCAAACTCAGCCGCTTCGGGGGTTGTTCCAATGTCTGTGAAAGTCGCATTTGCAATTGGTGCCTTTGTATTTTTAACTAGTGTGTTATTTACAATACTTACGACTTCAGAATATCCCCCAGAAGATATGGAAGCGTTTGAAAAAGAAAAAGCTCAAAAAAGTAGATTTGTTAAAGATATTATCGAAAACATAGGCAAAATGCCTTTGACCATGAAACAATTAGGAGTGATACAGTTTTTTTCTTGGTTCGCATTTTTCACTATGTGGAGTATGGCAAACCCAGCATTAACAGAACACGTTTTTAACACTCCAGTTCCTTCCGAAGTGAATTATGACATGTTGACCACAGCAGGGTTGCAAGCTTTTGATATAGCGAACACCGCTTTTCAAGAATCTTCAAATTCGGTGGGTTCTGCGATGGGAATTTATGGATTAGCTTCTATGGCATTTGCATTGTTACTGACCTTTTATACGTCCAAAAAAACAATCAATAGAAAATATGTACACATGGTTTCTTTGATTTTAGGAGGTTTTGGATTTTTAGCAATGTTCTATGCAACCCCTGAAAGTTTAAAATATTGTTTTATTCTTATAGGAATCGCTTGGGGAAGTATTTTATCAATGCCCTATGCGATGCTTTCAAGTGCTGTAGACCCTACAAAAATGGGTATGTTTATGGGAATTTTTAACATGTTTATTGTCATCCCTCAAATTATAGCAGCCTTAGGATTTATCAATTTTTTATCTAACCAATTAGGCTCTGAGTCGATTAATGCAATGCTTGTTGCAGGAGTTAGTTTAATCGTCGCTGGTTTATGTAATTTTTTAATTACAGATAAAGCGGCCATAAGATATCAATCAGAATAATTTAATTACATGAATAAAAAGTGTTTCATATTTGACCTTGACGGAGTGATTGTTGATACTGCAAAATATCATTTTTTGGCATGGAAAAACCTAGCGAATAGCATTGGTATTGATTTTTCTCATGCACAGAACGAGCAACTAAAAGGGGTCAGTCGCAAGCGCTCCTTAGAGAAAATTTTAGGCTGGGGCAACCAAACATTATCAGATATTGATTTCCATAGTTTAATGGAAAAAAAAAACTCAGAGTACCTAAATTACATAACAACTATGAACCGCTCTGAATTACTTCCAGACGTGGAACGCACTATTAACTTTCTTATAGAAATGAATCAATTTGTAACGCTTGGATCGGCGAGTAAAAATGCACGCCCCATTCTTGTGAAAACAAATTTACTAGAAGCCTTTGACGCTATAGTTGACGGCAATGATGTTACAGAGGCGAAGCCCAATCCAGAGGTGTTTTTAAAGGCCGCACTGCTTACAAATACACAACCCAACCATTGCATTGTTTTTGAAGATTCAGTTGCGGGTATTCAAGCCGCGAACGCTGCTGGGATGATAAGTATTGGAATTGGAAATGAAAACATATTAAGTGAAGCAATGTATAATTTTACAGATTTCACAGAACTATCAAATTCTTTTTTAGAAGAATTAATAAAACATTAGAATAAAAATGAATCAAGATTATATAATAGCAGATCCCTGGTCGCTTATTGAAGAAGGATTTAATCCCAAACGGGTGGAATCTTCCGAAAGCCTTTTCAGTATTGGAAATGGTGCTTCTGGACAACGAGCCAATTTTGAAGAACACTACTCAGGCGATACGTTCCAAGGGAGTTATATTGCGGGTGTTTACTATCCAGATAAAACCAAAGTAGGCTGGTGGAAAAATGGCTATCCAGAATACTTTGCAAAGGTCTTAAATGCGCCTAGTTGGATTGGGATCAACGTTCGTATAAATGACGAGATATTAGATCTTCATACATGCGTGTCTGTTTCAGGATTTAGACGGGAATTAAACATGAAAGAAGGGTGGTTGTCACGATCTTTTAAAGCCGTTTTAAATAATGGTATTGAGGTATTCGTTTCTAGCATGCGGTTTTTGAGTTTAGAGATTGACGAACTTGGAGCCATTCGCTACAAAGTAACCCCGCTAAATTCAGATGCCACGATCAGTTTTGAACCGTATCTAGATGCGAGTATAAAAAATAAAGATAGTAATTGGGACGATCAATTTTGGGATATTACTAACATTCATCGCAATTCAGAGCGCTCTTTTATAGAAGCTCAAACCATGAAAACTGCTTTTAAAACCTGTACATTCATGCAGTCCAAGTGTTTTTTAAATGAACAACCATTAAATAGTATTTCAGAGCCTTTTGAAACGAACACTACAATTTCTGAAAAATTCACTCAAAGCGTTGAAAAGGGTGCTGTTTATGAAATTCAAAAATTTGGAGGTTATACTGTTGAACGTACCCATGGAACTCCTCTTGTAAAAGCTGCTAATAAGGTTTTGGATTTGTTAGAGTTTCAAGATTTTGAATCTCTTTTATCGTCTCAACAACTGGCTTGGACTTCTATTTGGAATACGGCGGATATTTCGATCGAAGGAGATATAAAGGCCCAACAAGCCATACGATTTAATGTTTTCCAATTGAACCAAACCTATCTAGGAACGGATCCACAATTAAATATTGGTCCTAAAGGATTTACAGGTGAAAAATATGGAGGAAGTACCTATTGGGATACAGAAGCCTATTGCTTGCCATTCTATATGGCAACAAAAGAACAATCTGCTGCTAGAACATTATTAGAATACAGATACAATCATTTAGAAAAAGCCATTGAAAATGCTGAAAAACTTGGATTTTCAAACGGTGCTGCATTGTATCCCATGGTAACCATGAATGGAGAAGAATGCCACAACGAATGGGAAATTACATTTGAAGAAATTCATAGAAATGGCGCTATTGCTTTTGCGATTTTCAACTATCAACGTTATACAGGTGATTTTTCTTACACTCTTAAAAAAGGAATTAAAGTGCTAATTGCGATTGCTAGGTTTTGGGTACAACGGTTTAATTATTCAACTGAAAAGAAAAGCTATGTGATGCTAGGGGTTACGGGCCCGAATGAGTATGAAAATAATGTAAATAATAATTTTTACACCAATTATCTAGCCAAATGGTGTTTTGATTTTACAATCGAAACTCTCAATAAAATTGAATTAGAGCATCCTAAAAAGTATCAACAAGTCATAGAGGTCACAGGCATTTCAAAAGATGAAATAGAACAGATGCATCAAATTTCTACAAACATCTATCTACCATTCTCTAAAGAGCATAATGTGTATTTACAACAAGACGGTTTTTTAGATAAAGCACTTGTTCCTGTTGATAAACTAGATGTAAAAGAGCGGCCAATCAATCAAAAATGGTCATGGGATCGCATATTAAGATCGCCATATATAAAACAAGCGGACACCCTTCAGACTTTTTACTTTTTTGAAGATCATTTTTCTACTAAACAAATACAAGAACATTTTGATTTTTATGAACCTTTAACCGTTCATGAGAGTTCTCTTTCGCCTTGTGTGCATAGTATACAAGCTGCAAAACTCGGTCGGATGGATCAAGCCTATCAGTTTTATTTACAAACATCACGCTTAGATTTAGATGACTATAACCAAGAAGTGCATGAAGGATTGCACATCACCTCCATGGCAGGAACTTGGATGAGTATTGTGGAAGGATTTGGTGGCATGCGTGTTAAAAATAATACCCTATCATTTACACCTCAAATTCCATCAGAATGGAAAGCCTATTCGTTTAAAGTAAATTTCAGAGGGCAAATTGTTAAGGTCAATGTAACAAACCTTCAAACCACTTTCGAGCTTGAAGGAGGAGAGGCTTTAGATATAATTATCAACGATTGTCCATTAACTATTCGCCCAAAAATTTTAGTAGCTATTTAGAACTATTAATATGAAAAAAATATTTAAAATTGGATTGTTGTGTAGTGTTATATACGTTACATCTTGTTCAAACTTACCATCAACTAACGGGACTGATTTATCTTATCCGTCTTTAACTCACAACGACATCAATCGCATTGAACCTCCAAATTGGTGGGTCGGTTTTGAGTCTAAGATCTTACAGTTATTAATAAATCATCCAAATATTTCTGAAGCCATTCCACAAATCGATTATAAAGGAGTTTCAATTCATAAAGTCCATAAAGCAGACAGTCCTAATTATTTATTTATAGATTTAATTATTAATGAATCTACTTTGCCAGGTGTTTTTGACATTGTTTTTAATCAATCAAATAAAGAAGGCTTGATTCAACGCTATGAATTGAAGGCGAGATCAAAAGCAGCAACTGACTATAAGGGTTTTGACAGTTCTGATGTGATTTATTTAATCACTCCCGATCGGTTTGCAAATGGAGATTCTTCAAATGATATTGACATGTCATTACAAGAAACAACTCTTGATCGTTCTGATGATTATGCACGACACGGAGGTGATATCAAAGGTATCACCAATCATTTGGATTATATAGAAGAGATGGCTTTTACGGCTATATGGTCGAGTCCATTACTCACAAATGATATGCCTCAAGCATCCTATCACGGTTATGCGATGACTGATTTTTACAATATTGACCCTCGGTTTGGAAGCTTGAGCGATTACAAAGAGTTAGCCCAAAAAGCAGACGAAAAAGGAATAAAATTAATCATGGATCAAGTTGCCAATCATTGTGGAAGTGAACATTGGTGGATGAGTGATTTGCCGTTTAAAAATTGGGTTAATTATCAAGCTGAATTTGAAGTAAAAGCCCCTACTATATATTCAAATCATAGAAGAACGAGTAATCAAGATAGATATGCCTCTAAACAGGACATAAAAGGTCTTACAGATGGTTGGTTCGTATCATCCATGCCCGATTTAAATCAACGCAATCCTTTTATGGCCACTTATATTATTCAAAATAGCATCTGGTGGATTGAAGCTTTTAACCTCGGTGGAATTAGACAAGATACTTACCCGTATCCCGATAAAAATTTCATGAGCGCTTGGGCAGGAACCATTATGAACGAGTATCCAAACTTTAGCATCGTAGGCGAGGAGTGGAGCTATAACCCTTTACTTATTGGGTATTGGCAAAAAGGGGCCAACAACAAAGATGGTTATGACTCTAACTTAAAATCGTCCATGGATTTTGCCATGCAAAAACAGATTGTAGATGGACTGAAAGAACCAGAGACTTGGGACTTAGGTTTGGTCAAAATGTATGAAGGTTTAGCCAATGACTTCCATTATGCAAGTCCTAAGGATCTTATGATTTTTACTGATAATCATGATATGAGTCGGGTTTTCACCCAATTTGATGGGGATATGTCCAACACCAAAACGGCGCTTAGTTATTTACTGATGTTACCTCGAATACCACAAATTTATTATGGAACAGAAATAGTCATGGATGATTTTGAAAAACCTGGCGACCATGGCCTCATTCGTACCGATTTCCCTGGCGGATGGAAAGGAGATGCCACCAACGGGTTTACGGGTAATGGCTTGTCTGAGCCTCAGAAAGAAATGCGACTCTATCTAAAAAAATTACTTAATTACCGTAAAAACAGCCTCGCAATTCATAAGGGTACAACAATACATTTTGCTCCATTCATGGGAACTTATTTTTTATTCAGAACCTTTGAAGATGAAACGGTTGTCATAATTATCAATAAAAATGAATCACCCATTACAATCGATTTAAAAAGGTATTCAGAAATGGGTCTAAATGGAACAACTTTAAGAAATGTCATAAACGATGATTTGATTGAATGGGACAATAAGATTCAATTGACTTCCAAAGGATGTTTAGTACTGACCACTAAAAAAAGTAACTAATGAAACTACCAATATTCTCTTTAGGCTTACTGTTTTTAATGTGTAGTTTACACAGTACAGCCATGAGTCAATCCAAAGATTCCATTACAATTTGGGTCGTGGAACCTTCAGAGGCGGTTGTCGGTAATTTACAGAGAATTAAAAAATTCCCATCCAAATTAATCACTCCAAGAACAGTAGATGTTTGGTTGCCGGAGTCCTATAGCCCTCAAAAAAAATATGCAGTCTTATACATGAACGATGGACAAATGCTTTTTGATGCCAGTAAAACTTGGAATCAACAAGAGTGGGGAGTAGATGAGCATATAGATAAACTCGTAAATAATAAAGCAATTAAGGAAACGATTGTGGTGGGTATTTGGAATATAGGATTTGAAAGAAATAGCAATTATTTCCCTCAAAAAGTTTATAATCAATTAGCAGATGAAGACGTTCAGGCTTTAGTAAAAATGCTTGAAAAGCAAGGGAATTCAAAAACGATTACATCAGATAATTACCTGAAATTTTTAGTGGAAGAATTAAAACCTTTTATCGATAAAAATTATGCGACTCTCTCCGATTATAAAAACACTTCAATAATGGGATCCAGTCGTGGCGGATTAATATCCATGTATGCCCTTTGTGAATATCCTCAAGTTTTTGGGGCTGCAGCCTGTTTGTCAACTCATTGGATTGGAACCTATACCAACATTGAGAAGAATCAAATCCCCTATGCAATGTTTGAATATCTTTCTAAACATTTACCCAGCCCTAAAACCCATAAAATTTATTTCGATTATGGAACTAAAACATTGGATGCTCTGTATTTGCTATATCAAGAAATGGTTGACACGGTTTTAAATCTAAAAGGGTACGACGATTCAAATTTTTTAAATCTTAGATTTGAAGATGCAGACCATTCTGAAAAATCTTGGAACAAACGCTTAGATACGCCCTTAAAATTTTTATTAAACCCTGCTTATGAATAAATCTCTATTATTTCAGTTTTTATTGATTAGTACTTTTGTAAGTGCTCAAAATACGCAACGCCAATATCAATCTTCATATCTAAACGCCGATCATCATTTGGAAGTTTATGTAAGTGATGGGATGTATAAGTTTACGCCTTACACATCTAAAATTATGGAAACTTCATTTTTCTCAAATAATAAACCAAAAGTAGGCCGTTCTCATGCGGTTGTCCTTAGTCCGTCACGCATTAAAACGGATTTAGTTGAAACAGCTGATTTTGTAATATATAGCACTTCTGGAATGGTGGTAACGATCTTAAAATCTCCGTTTCAAATTCAATACCATTATAAAACCAAATCCCTTATTTCGGAAGCCCAAGGATATGTGAAGACCGATAGTTTAGAAACCATTCAATTTAATTTAGATCCAGAGGAAATTTTGTATGGTGGAGGCGCTAGAGCGTTAGGAATGAACCGAAGAGGGTATCGATTGCAGCTATACAATAAAGCGCATTATGGCTACGAGACACATTCTGAATTGATGAATTATACCATGCCTATCGTTCTGTCTTCAGAACAGTATATGATTCATTTTGATAATGCACCTATTGGATTTTTAGACTTAGATAGTAAACACACAAATAAACTTACTTACGAAACTATTTCAGGTCGAATGACCTACCAAATTATAGCGGGAGATTCGTGGGTTGATATGATTGAGAGTTATACCAGTCTTACAGGAAAACAGCCAATCCTACCTCGTTGGGCTTTGGGTAATTTCTCAAGCCGTTTTGGATACCATTCACAGGCGGAAGCAGAATCTACAATTCAAAAATTTAAGGATGCAAACATCCCTGTTGATGCTATTATTTTAGATTTATATTGGTTTGGTAAAGATATCAAAGGCACTATGGGTAACTTGGAAGTCTTTAGAGATTCTTTTCCCGATTTTGAAGGCATGGTAAAACGGTTTAAATCGAAAGGGGTTAAAACTATTACCATTACAGAACCTTTTGTATTGACAACTTCAAAACGATGGGATGAAGCCGTTGAAAAGGACGTGCTTGCTAAAGATACTTTAGGCAATCCTTACAAATATGATTTCTATTTTGGGAATACGGGACTGATTGATCTTTACAATCCCAAAGGAAAAAAATGGTTTTGGGATATTTACAAAGACTTACATGCTAAGGGAGTCGTTGGTATTTGGGGAGATTTAGGCGAGCCTGAAGTACATCCAACTGATTTAAGACATTTTAATGCAACAGCCGATGAGGTGCATAATATCTATGGACATGATTGGGCAAAATTAATATTTGATGGTTATGCTAAAGATTTCCCAGACGAACGGCCTTTTATTTTAATGCGTGCCGCTTATTCTGGATCGCAACGATTTGGCTTAATTCCATGGTCTGGGGACGTCAATCGTTCTTGGGGAGGATTGCAGTCTCAACCCGAAATTGCGCTCCAAATGGGAATGCAAGGTTTAGGCTATATGCATTCTGATTTAGGGGGATTTGCAGGCGCAAATTTAGATGATGAACTGTATGTTCGTTGGCTTCAATACGGGGTGTTTCAACCCATTTTCAGACCACATGCACAAGAAGAAGTTGCAAGTGAACCCGTTCATAGATCTACAGAAGCTATGACTTCTGCCAAAACAGCGATCGACTTACGTTACAAATTACTTCCTTATAATTATAACGTGTCTTTTCAAAACCATAGAGATGGAACCCCACTCATGCGACCCTTGTTTTTTGAAGATGCCAATCCTGAAATATTAACAGAAGCAAAAACATATTTCTGGGGCGATGATTTTCTGATTTCACCTGTTTTAAATCCAGAGATAATTCAACAAGATGTTTACTTTCCCTCAAACTCAAAATGGGTTGATTTTTATACAGAACAAGTTGTACAAGGTGGGCAATCAAAATCGGTGCAACTATCCAATGCGTATATACCTACTTATGTAAGAGTAGGTGCTTTTATTCCGATGGTTCAGTCCCTACAAACTACAGACAACTATGACGCTAAAACACTAGATATACATTACTATCATGATCCTTCTGTGTTAAGATCAGAACGTCAATTCTATAACGATGATGGAACTACCGCAGATGCTTATGAAAAAGGGATGTTTGAACTTTTAAACTTTGAATCTAGTGTCAAAAGAGGAAAAATTGTAATTATTTTTAAATCGGATAATGGCCTGAATTTTATGCCAAATTCTAAACAAATCAACCTTATTATTCATAATTTAAAAACAAATCCAAGACGTGTTTCTGTAAATGGAACGCGTATCCAAAATCATAAAAAAACATCAAATAATCAACTAGTCATTCCAGTGTTTTGGGATACTAAAAATACACTTAAAATTAAAATTAATTAAAACACATACTCATGAAAAAAATCAGTTTTCTCCTTATTATAGGGCTCTTATTATTGACTTGTAAAAATCAAACAACTACTGTAGAATCCTCTGAATTGCAGTACAAGCCCATTAGCGACGTAGTTTTAGAAACCGCTGTTATTTATGAAGCGAATATTCGTCAATATTCAGAATCGGGTACTTTCACGGATTTTACCAAAGACATTCCAAACTTAAAACAGTTAGGAGTGAAGGTGATATGGTTGATGCCTATTTTTCCAATTTCAGAAACCAAACGAAAAGCGACGGGAGGGGAATTTGCGTCTTTAATAGAGGATGAAACTGAACGTGAGAAAATGCTTGGAAGCTATTATGCAGTCACCGATTTCACCAAAGTAAACCCTGAATTTGGAACTTTAGAAGATTTTAGAGCCTTAATAAAAACGGCCCATGAAAATGATATTTATGTGATTCTTGATTGGGTTGCTAACCATACAGGGTGGGATCATACTTGGCTTAAAACAAATCCGGAATACTATACGCAAAATGAAGCTGGTGATGTCATAGATCCAATCAATCCTGATACAGGTGAATCATGGGGATGGCAAGATGTTGCAGATTTAAACTACGACAATAAAGAGATGCGTGCTGAAATGATTGAGGATATGTTGTTTTGGATTACTCAAGAAAATATTGACGGGTTCCGTTGCGATGTTGCGAGTGCTGTTCCTTTAGACTTTTGGAAAGATGCAATTTCTAAATTAAGAGCTGAAAAAGAGATTTTCATGCTTGCAGAAGCAGGAGAAGCTAATTTATTAGTAGGCACGGAGTTGTTTGACATGGCTTATGGATGGGACCGTCATCACGTGTTTAATGAAATGGCAAAATCTGATGACGCCGTCAATTTATGGAAAGAGAGTATTAAGCGAGACACGAATCTTTATGAAGTCGATGATATTCTAATGACTTTTGTAACAAACCACGATGAAAATTCTTGGAATGGAACGGTTAGAGAACGTATGGGAGATGCTGCGGAATTATTAACAGCCTTAAGTTTTGTGGTGCCAGGAATGCCTTTAATTTACTCAGGACAAGAATATGATTTAGACCACCGTCTTTTATTTTTTGAAAAAGATCAAATCCCTTCGACTAAAGGCGTCATGTGGCCACTTCTTGAGAAATTAGGACAGTTAAAAAATACAAACCCTGCATTAAATGGCGGTAAAAATTCAGCGACCTACATGGACATCGAAACTACTAATCCAAAGGTTTTGGCTTTTAGTAGAGAAAAAAATAAGCATAAAGTTGTTTTTGTTGGGAACTTTTCTGATAAAAATCAATCCCTAAAGAATCCCTCCATTGGTGCTTTTAACTATGATTCTAAAATAAATGTTGATGATAAAACCTTGCTATTGGAGCCATGGGGGTTTAGAATATTACTTGATAATAAATAAATACACATCAACTAAGAATACGACGTGAATTGGTCCCATTTCTTTATCGTTCACTGAAAGCTTTATAGAAATATGAAGTTTTTTTGTTGGTATTTATTACTGAATCTGAAAATTCAAAGTATGGTGTTTTATTCAGCTTCAAATTCGCTGAATACGGGTAATGCTTTATTGTCAAAATCAAATAATGCTTGATTTTCCCAATGAGAAGCATCAACAGATTGATTTTCTTTCCAGGCAATTAATTCGGCACCCCAATAACAAAATCCTATTCCATTTTCAACTTCATTAGTTAACCTTTTAATTTGTTTTATGAATTTCCTCTGTCCTTCAATTGTTGCTGGATATTCAGGTAAAATGAGTTGTTCCTCAAAACCGACAATATTATTGGTCCAATCATTCCATTCAAGTGTAAAAGGGTACGCTGTTTCGGCAATCAATATATTTTTATTATAAGTTTGACTTAGTTGCTTCATTTTAATTTTTAAATCTTCTAAGGATTTTCCGTGCCATATTGGATAATAAGACAAACCTATGATGTCATAATCTAGTGTATTTACTTGACTGAAAAACCAATCAGCATTTTCTATTCCAGCAAAATGTAAAATTATTTTAGTGTTATTTGAATTAGTTCTTACTGCTGAAATCCCCATTTTCATTAGTTCGATAAAATTCTGATGATTATTTGAAATATGCCCATAAGGATGAAGAAACCCAGAATTAATTTCATTCCCGATTTGAATATAGTTAGGTTCTAGTTCTGTCACTACTCTTTTTGTGTAGTTGAAAACACTATCCTTCAAAGTAGTGAAACTTATCTCTTCCCATTGGGTTGGTGTATCTTGATGCTCTGGATCTGCCCAACTGTCTGAATAATGAAGAGTTAACCAAGTTTTAAATCCATTAGCTTTTAGGGTTTTGGAAAACTGCTTTACTTCGTTAAACCCAGAGTGTTCATTATTTGGATTTACCCAAAGTCTCAATCTAACAGTATTTATTCCATTTTCTTTTAGTATTAGTAAGAAGTTTTTCTGATTTCCACCCAAATCATAAAATATTGGATTTAAATTTGATATTTCTGGATAACTTGAAATGTCAACAGCAGAAATAAATTCTGAACCTTCGTTATTTAACTTTGGTACAATAAGATTTTTTTTATTACAAGAAATTAATATCAAAAATGATGTTAATATTTGGATTTTTATATTCATTTTTTAAGTTAGTGGTAACTGGTGGTTGAACTTTTTATTCTATTTTTCTTTAGACAGGTTGATTTGTTTTGTCTTATATACTTTAGAAATATACAAAATTTAATTATTATTCAATTACAATTGATAGGCCTAAAAACCCTTTGTTTCACAAGGGCTTCACTGCCTTTTAATTTAATGCGAAAAAATGGATTAACTAAGAAGGGGAGGAGAAGTGGGTTTAATTCCTAGTGCGATCACAAATATAATTTTGATTTATTTTAATTCCCTGTGTTTCTTTCTGAAACGCAGGGTTTTTTGTTTCACTATTGTTTCACCAAGTCAAAAAAACATTTGGTAGCTCATAATTCCTTAAGACTTCACATAAGCGATATGTCTACAAAAGCCCCTCTGGAAATCACAAACCATTTATGGTACTGACATAAAGGAACTTTGGACTCTGTTATGATATTTTAAAATTTTTAACCCAAATTATGTCGTGGGGCAGAGGGGCGTAAAACCGAACTGTTTTGGGGAGGATTTAGTAGAATTAGCTCGAATTTGATTTATTGTTTCTACGTAGGACTTGGATTTAAAATACTTTACAGCCCTTCATTCCTAAATCACGCTGCTCACTTCATTAAGCTGCTGTAATCCACGTTTTGTGGCGTATGAATGGGGTTTTTAACCGAATGAATTACAACGTTGCAGCTAAACTCCGTATCGATGCAGTTTCGAGAAGTTAGAAAAAAGTTTTAGTTGATATATTTTGCTTTTATTCGGATGTCATTTTCTTTGAATGACCCTGAGCCAAAATCTTCAAAACAAAGCACAGTGAGACTACTATTAGGAAGCATTTTTCTAACTTCTCTAAAATCTTGATTAATTTTTGATAAATTTTCAAAAAAGGTAGCTTGCGTTTTTTCAAGATCTAGTAATTCGGTTGTTTCTCCTTTCTGAACCTCTAGTGAAATAATTAATTTTTTAGTCCCTTCCTTGTCTTCATCTATAGAAAGGTTGTAAGAGTTAACAATTTTAGATAACTCAGGTAATGAATAAATAACCTCATTAACATCTGTAGGGCTTATGTTTGCTCCAAAAAACGACACGGTCATGTCTGCTCTTCCGTAGTGTAATAATAATGGTAAATCTGTTTGAGGTTTTGCTAATTTGTCAAGGCTGATATTCAAACTTTTTAAAATCGAGTAGAGGTCTTTAAGAGATAATGTATGGCCTCTGTCATGTATATTGTACCTGATTTTAGGAGCTATATAATCAGGACGACCAATCGTAACAATTAGTTCTCCAGTTTCAGACGACTCAATTAAAAAGTCTGTTGGATTATACTGAAAAATCATAGGAAGTGCACCAGTGTATTTTAATATTTTTGATTGTAATGATTGATTTGAACGCAATAACCTTCTCAGGCTTATTGTAAAATCATTTTCTGCAGAAATATTTAACTCTAAATCTGATGCTCCCAAAGAGCTATAAGCTTTCTTAATTCCTTTCTGAAATAGATAATCCCTCATTCCTTCTGACATTGATTCCCCTCCAAAAATGAAAGCAATGTTAAATTTATCCCATTCTATTTCTGAAGTATCAACCAAATATTTTAGAAAGGGAGGGTAGCCCATTATTACATAATTATGATTTTCTCCAAATTGTTTAAGGGTATTTTCAATTTTTTCTTTCTCAGGTCCCAAAGATTTTAGTTTTGAAAAAGAGACACAACTCATTGTCACATTGACTCCAGTAGCCCAAGGACCTAAAGCAAAAGCATTAATGACAAAGAGAGGCTCTTTACCCACTAACGTCCGCATTCCAAACTCAATCATTTTGGCATTTCGTTTCCTTTCTTTCAAGCCTCGAACCCAGTTGGTTGCTGTGCCGCTGCTCCCCGAGGATTCATCAATAATTATATTTTTAGTTGGAATTTTTCCTCCTACACATCTAGCATCTATAGAAAATTTTTTAATATAATTTTCTTTATCAATTTCTGGAATTTCATGTATGTTGGGTAGCAGTCCGCTAAACGAAGGTTTCGAAAAATTATGGGTTTTTAAAAATGATTTGTAAGCGGGCACTCTTCTTTTTGCTTTGATAAATTCTGAATACGCCCGCGCTTTACTATTAAAAGTTCTAATTTTATTAATTCCTGGAATGTATATAAGTCTTATGGTAAAATTTGATAGCATTAATGGTTTTCGAAAGAGTTCAACTAACCAAGCATAGATTAATATAATTAAGTGCCTCATGCTTTGATTACTATTTGATTTGTACTTAGTCTAAAACTTCTTGTAGGAATTTTACTATACCCCGCACGAAAAATCATCCATATTTTTTTGGAATTTTCTGGGGTAGTCAATTTATCAATGATTTTCTTATTGGCATTTACGTTTGTAATTAACGACCCAAATGGGTGAATGTAGGCGCTTTCATCGGTCATTATTAGCCAATTTCTAGCAAACATCCTTCCAGATTGAATCCAATCTGCGGAGTTATTAAATTGGCCTCCAAACCAACATATAGTACTAGTCCCCTTAAAAGTTGACATGTAATATTTTTTCAATAATTTTTTACGTAATCCTTTGGTCCATCTGTTGTGGTTTCTAAAAATAGATTTGGTCAACCTACCTGAAAACCCCATACACTTTGTCCATAGGCCATCTTTATGAGTTTTAGCCTCTTTTTTGCTGTATCGAAATAACCGGTCAAGTTCATCTCTAGTTGGCTTTGAAGCTAAATCCTCAAATAAGGTTTCTTCATTTAAGTTTACTACAAAATCGACGATCTCTTTATCTTTTGAGTAAAAAAAATCTTGCCCAAATTTTTGAGCTTCTTTTTCCAAACGTTGAATGGTGTTTTTATTAAGACTATCGCCATTATAATCCGTTCGAGATGTTCTTCTTTCAAAAATTAATGCTTTATTTAGTTCCTCTTTTTCCTGTGTAGAAACCAGTCTAAGCGTTGCAAAAAGTGTAGTTTTAGTTGATTGAGTTGAAACGGGGTTATGTATTCGATCTATTATTACTTTATATCCAAATGGCGCTGCGGCGATTGAAAGATGTTCAATAAATACTCCTAAAGCTACAGTTGTAAATATGGATTCTGGATCTTCTACTGGTAGTAGTCGTTCAGGATTGTAAAAAAGTTCTGCTTCGTTTTCTGAAATTATTTTCACTTGATGAGGTTGCAAGTTGTGAATGGTTGGAGCCCAACGCGCAACTTCTATCAGTTCTCTCCAGCCAGGAGGGGCTGAAGAAGTTATTTTAGTTAAAGACCACAACTGTTGGAACGGGTTAGATAATACGATAAAGTATAATCCATTCATTGTTTTTTTTATGAATTCTCGTCTCGAATTAATTAGCTCTAATTTTTTAGTTAATTTATTTTGTAAAATAATAATTTATAAATAAAAACGGAAACAAATTATAAAAAATATTAGTTTGTCTTCTCTGTTCTAGAGTAGGGTAGTGAAGTCGAACTATTTTAAAGAGGGTTTGATTAAAAATCCCTGAGAAATGAAGTGCTATATAATTTTTTTGGTCGGTCAAATTAGGGTCAGCATTGTTCTTCAGATGTAAGTTTACTAAACAACTACAATGTATGGACTTAAATAAGTACAAGTTTTAAAAAGAAATGGTACCAAATTTATTTTGGTGCATATATTTTTATAGCAGAATCCAATACCTCTGACCTGTCAAATGACATTGTTTTGGTTTTAAAATTAACATACAATTCCATCTGATCGGAATAATGTGGGCTTTCAGGTCTTCTACTATTCCCATATGAAATAACAGATTCATAGTATGTTTTAGTAGGTGTAAAGCGTACCAATCCAATATAAGACTCACCATGTGTGATCTTTATTTTTCCAGCTTTATAAGGCTCTCCTCGCATGGCCGTAACAACATCGGGCAAACCAAAAACAGGGAGTTCTTTTTCTCCTCTAACTAATTTTTGAAAATCGCCCAAGCGAACACGCTCGTTGTTAAAATGAGTCATCATATAAGCCTTTGTTATTTTCAAGGCCTCAAACAAGACCTCATGCGTAAAAACTCGATCTTCAGAAAGTTGATCAAAAAAGGGTCCAAGTTGATAATACAGTAATGCGTATGCCCCCGCACCATAAGAGTCTGGATTGGTAACGCGATCCCAATTTTTAATACTACTTAATAGCGCACTCACTTCTGGATAGTCCTCCGTTTTCATTTCAAACAATGGATTTAAATCCATATAATTATAGCTAAGAGGGGTTGGTAATTGATGGTCATACTTGATGCGTTTGAAACGCTCATAATCAATGTGTTCTTTTTCTTCAAGTAATTGAAGCAGACGTGTAGAGCGATTGTTGTCATAAGTTTCAAAATTCATGGCCCTTGCAAAATCCTTCGCTTGAGGATTGTCTAGGGCACCTGAAGACTTAAATGGACTGTGATTGGCATTGTACACAAACCCTGATTTTGGACTGATGACTTGTGGCAACTCTTTAATGGGGTAGTAGGTGTTCCAGAGTGTTTTACGGGTGTTTCCAGGAACAACGTCTGTCCAGTCATAGCCTTCATTTCGGATGGGAATTTTACCATTAGAAATATAAAAAATAGTATCATTTTTATCGGCATACCCAATATTATAGCCGGGGAGTGCTTTCATTTCTAAAGCATCATAAAATTCAGTAAAATTGGTAGCTTTGTTCATGCGCCACCATTGCTCAACGGCATTTATATTTGAGGTACTAGGCGTACGAACTGAGTAAACCCCTGTTTTGTTTTTTAGCGTTGGACCATAGATACTTCGGTAAAATTTTTTCTTAACAGGAATCTTAAGACCAAGTACTTTGAGGTGAATTTTTGCTTTAAATTTTTCTAGTTTGTACGGTTCTCCATCAACCATATAAATGTTTTTTTTATTTGGATGCATTTCTAGAGCATATACATCTGCTTTGTCGGGGTAATTAACTGTGTGTGTCCATCCCAAAAACGCGTTGGCTCCCGTAAATATACAGGGAGACCCTGGGAAGGTGGCACCAATAATGTTAGTACCTTCCTTACTCACCAAATGTGCTTCGTACCAAGATGTTGGACCTTCTAAGGGTTGGTGGGTATTGATGGCTAAAAATGTTTCATCCGATTGGGTTCGACTTCGACTGATGGCAATGAGGTTAGAGCCTTTAGTGTCCTGCTCAATTTCATAAGGCCAAGACAAATTGTTATTCACAATTCCACTGACAAGATTCCCTGCACCATTTGAAATAAATAACTGCAGTTGTGTATAGCGAAGCAATTTTTGTGGTGTGATTGGAAACAATGAAGATTCTAAAATTTCATCGGGATATTTTTTGGCAAACGCATTTAACCCTTCAGTAAAACCTTGAAGTAATTCAATAAATTTTGGATCGAGGGTGTTAAATTGTTCGTTTACTAGTTTCTCAGATTGAATCAATTGAACGAGAAAATCAGCAGCAGCGCCTTTCAACCCTATAAATTTACTTAACAATCCATTGCCAGCTAGATAGGCTTGCTGAATGGTTTCAAAGTCATCTTCTGCTTGCGCCCATGCAAATCCATAAGCAACCTCCGCGTCTGTTGGTGCATAGATGTGAGGGACCCCATAGGAGTCTCTTACAATCTCTATTGCGTCGGGGTTGATTTGGGAGTTACTGTGAAGGCTGGTGAGTATAAAAAAAAGTATAAAAAAAGTATTTTTCATAAGAGGCTTTTGAATAAAACATAAAGATATAAAATTACTGATAATTCTGAATGTTTATGTAAAACATACAGCTTGTTTTTATATTATAATTTAATTTTTATGTCCGTAAATAGAGATTTTGTTTATAATTTATTAGATTTGTTTAAACAAAAATAAACACATTATGAAAAAAGTATTTTTTACAATTTTATCTCTATTCATCCTATCTTGTAGTAGCGACGATGATAATAATAACAATGACAACAGTTCTGAACCAACAGTTAATTCTGATTTGGTAGGTACATGGGTAGGTTCAGGGACTGATGATGACGATCCATTGATTATTACACTCCAAACAATCGTTTTTAATCAAGATGGTACGGGTTCTGTGACTGATGCTATTGTCCTTACAGGTGAATCGAATGTTTCTGAACTTACATGGTATTCGAATGCGACTACAATTTTTGGTACTTTAGAAGGTCAATTGGATGAAATTGGATATGTCTTGTCTGAACAAAATCAACAGCTTGATCTTACCTTTCCAGAAGGAGATGTCGGCATTTATGTTAGATTAGAGTAAAAAACATACAAAACTAATTAAATCAAGCCTTACTAGAAATAGTAAGGTTTTTTTGTTCCTATAGTAATTGTGCGGATATACTTAATTTCCATTAAATTTGTATCTATAATTATAATAAAAAATAAATGCCATTTAACATTGTACTTGTAGAGCCCGAAATCCCTAACAATACGGGCAATATAGGCAGGCTGAGTTTGGCTTCAGGATCTGTATTGCATTTGGTCAAACCGTTTGGATTTGAATTGAGTGATGCTCGACTCAAAAGAGCTGGACTGGATTATTGGAAACACATTACAGTCAAGACTTATGAGAGTTTAGAGGCGTTTTTACGCATCAACAAAGATAAGACGATGGTTTTTCTGTCCAGTGCTGCAGAACAGAGTTACGTTTCGATTGATTATAAAGACGATTTATTTTTTGTATTTGGAAAAGAATCGGTTGGCTTGCCAAAAAATCTGGTTGCAGACAACTCAGATAAACTCTATAAAATCCCTATTTATAGTACGCATGTGAGAAGTTTAAATTTAGCAAATTCGGTCAGTATTGTCGTGTTTGAAGGATTGCGGTCGTTGGAAGTTTCAAAGGGTGTCTAACTGACACTCAATCACTAATTTCTTCCCATTCGAAGTGGTAAAAAACAAATATAAATTTCCACCATCCCTGAGTTTGAATAGGGTTTTAAGAGCCTCTATTTTTTCAGAAAAATTCCGAGTTTTTACATTGGCTTTTAGACCGCCAATAGCTTTTTTTAAAGGCTTCTTTTGATAGGCGTAGGAATTAGAAATCGCATATATTTTACCTGGAAAATCGGCTATTTTTTCATCGCTACTATATAAGTGTGTATGCGGATCAAGTTTACCAAGATTAAATTTTTCCGAAATTAATTGAAACGCTCCCGATTTCAATACGGCAGCATTCGGTTCGTATAAATACCGCTTTGGTGTGCTGTAGCTTGCCAACGCTGTTTCTTCCTCTACAATTTCAAAAGAAAACTGTACGTCTCCACTAGGATGGCTGTTGAGAGTGTGAATCGTCGCTACACCTTCAAAACCCTGTTCTTGATGAAATAACAGCTCTTTCACTTCGTTTTTCACCGCCACAATATAAACAGTTTTCACATGCTTCAAGGCTGTGATTCCAACGCTAATATCGAGCATTGGCGACATTTTAATAAGTACATTCTTGGAATGCTTAAAAAACAAATCTTGATGGGTTATTACATTAGGGCTACAATCCTCAATCAAGAATTTTTTATTTTTTTGTGCGTCGCGTCTTGAGGGATCGATGTATATCCAATCAAAAGTGTCTGAACACGATTTTAAAAATTCAATTCCATCTTTAGAGTGTGTCGTGATGTTTTTAGTGCCAAAAATTGCAGAATTACACGCAGCAATCTCAGCCAATTTTGGGTTTATTTCACAGTGCACTACCGTTTTAAATTGCTTTGAAAAATAATAACTATCCACACCAAATCCACCCGTCAAATCTACAATAGATTCGCCCTCCATAAATCCACTTTTAATCTTTGCCGCAGTTTCGGAAGACGTCTGTTCTATATTGAGTTTGTTTGGATAATAAACTCCGGGCGTTTCAAACCAAGTATTTAATTTTAAAGCACATTTTTTTTTCGCTTCAATCTGTTCGATGAGTTCTTTAATATCAATACCATCAAAAGGACTGCCTTTAAGTACTAATTCATGAATATTTGAGTGTATATGGCTCGTAATAAACTCTTGTATAGCGCTATTGAGAAGAATTTTGTTCACCGAAAACTAATTAATTGTTGATAATTTTTTAGTGAATTCATACAGTGCAATACTTGTGGCTTGCACCACATTCATACTGCTATTTTGACCATACATTTCAATATGAACAACCGCGTCACACTGTTCTAAAATTGGTTCTGAAACCCCATGATTTTCATCGCCAATTACAAACGCTATTTTAGAGTTATTGTCTAATTGTAGTTCTGAAATTGGAATGCTCTTGTCTGTAATTTCAAGTGCAATAACAGAGTAGTTTTTAGCTTTCAGTTCATGAATTTTTTCTAAAAGTGTTTCAAGTTGTTCATAAGAAACGGATTGTTCTGTGGCTCGAGATGTTTTAGTGAATTTCCGTCCCAGATCCACAGGACTTCCACCAAGAATTAGATGTTCAATTCCAAAAGCATCAGCCGTTCTAAACAAGCTGCCTAAATTGGCAGCATGCGAAACATTGTCGCTAATTAAAACAATTGGAAACTGTTGCTTTGTAAACTTAGAAGTATAATGATTTAGTTGCATAGTTCTTCTAGTTTTCGAATGCGTATTTAATAATATTAGCACCCATTTTCAATGCTTTTAAGCGCACCGCTTCGGGATCGTTATGCACATTAATATCTTCCCAACCGTCCCCTAAATCACTTTCAAAAGTGAATAGTAAAATTAATTTTCCTTCATGAAAATAACCCAATGCTTTTGGTGCTAAACCATCGTGTTCATGAATTTTAGGCACTCCATTTGGGAACGAAAATACATTATTGTATATAGGATGTGTTAAAGGAATTTCATTCATTTTCTTTTCTGGAAATACAGTTTTTAAGGCTTCTAAAACATAGGGTTTCATTCCGTAATTGTCATCAATATGCAAAAACCCACCGGATAATAAATAGGCTCTTAAGTTTTTTGACTCAGCTTCTGAAAACACCACATTTCCATGACCAGTCATGTGAATAAACGGGTATTCAAATATAGCAACACTACCAACTTCCACAGTATGGGGTTTGGCATCCATTGTTGTTTGAATGTTGGAATTACAAAACTGAATTAAATTTTTTAAAGCTGTTGGATTGCTATACCAGTCGCCACCACCATCATATTTTAAAACGGCGAGATTTTGACTTCCACAGAAGTGAAATCCAAAAATTAAAAAGATATATAAGCAGCATTTATTCATTGCAAAGTTGAATTGTGTGCCCCGCAACGATTCCAGCGGTTTCGGTTCGGAGTCTTGACGCTCCTAAAGATACAGGAATATACTCATGTTTCAAAGCGGTTTCTATTTCTTGGGGACTAAAATCGCCCTCTGGTCCGATTAGAATAGTGATCGATTTGCCAGCTTCAATTTGATCTTTAAAGGATAACTTATTACCATCCTCACAGTGTGCAATAAAAGTAGATCCTTCTTGCTTAATTTTTATAAAATCAGAAAAACGAATGGCAGGAGCCAAGGTTGGTAAATAGGAGTGAAGGGATTGTTTCATTGCAGATTGTAAGATCTTTTCAAACCGTTCTGTTTTAATGATTTTTCGTTCACTATTTTGACATATAATTGGGGTGATTGTATCCACGCCTATTTCGGTTGCTTTCTCAATAAACCATTCATAGCGGTCATTCATTTTTGTGGGTGCTACGGCTAGATGTATTTTGTAGGGTCTTGGAGCTTCAAATGTTGATTTTAAAATATTAACCACACATTTGTTATGGTTTGGAATGACCACTTCTGCTTCAAATTTCCAGCCTTTTCCATTAGTAATCATAAGAAGGTCAGCTGTAGATTTACGTAATACTTTCACGATGTGACGACTTTCATCTTTCGAAAAGTTAAAAGTTTTCGTAGATGCATCCAATTCAGAATTGTAAAATAATTGCATTGAGTTATAGTTTAAGTCGCGCTGTAGCCATCACAGTTTGATCAGCATAATTTTTCTCTAAATATTTTAAATGTCCCACAATCGCAATCATGGCAGCATTATCTGTTGTGAATTCAAAAGCAGGTATAAAAGTGGTCCAACCATGACGGGTTTCAGCTTCTTTTAAAGCGTCTCTCACCCCTGAATTTGCAGATACTCCACCGCCAATCGCTATACGTTTGATCCCTGTTTCCTTAACAGCTACTTTTAGTTTATCCATTAAAATTTGTACAATTGTGTATTGTATGGACGCGCATATATCATTAAGATTTTCTTCAATAAATTGAGGGTTTTCTTTCAGTTGTTTTTGCACGAAATATAAGATGGCTGTTTTGAGCCCTGAAAAACTAAAATTGAGTCCTGCTACTTTTGGTTTCGTAAACTTGAACGCTTTTGGATTTCCGAGTTTTGCACGTTTATCTATTTCTGGCCCTGCAGGATAGCCGAGTCCTAAAATTTTACCACTTTTATCAAAGGCTTCTCCAACTGCATCATCTATTGTTTCGCCAATGACCGTCATTTTAAAATGAGTATCAACCCGCACAATTTGAGTATGCCCCCCAGAAATAGTCATCGCTAAAAATGGAAACTCAGGTTTTTCAGAACCCTCTTTTTCAATAAAATGAGCCAGAATATGCGCTTGCATATGGTTGACATCAATCAAAGGAATGTGAAGTCCATATGCCAATGACTTAGCAAATGAAGTTCCTACTAACAAAGACCCCATCAACCCAGGGCCTTTTGTAAATGCCACGGCATTGAGATCTGATAACGAAATGCCTGCTTGTTCAATAGCTTGATCGACTACGGGTACGATGTTTTGTTGATGCGCTCTTGATGCAAGTTCAGGAACTACACCACCATATTTTTCATGGATCGCTTGATTGGCAACTACATTGCTCAGTACTTTTCCATTACACAGAATGGCCGCTGCCGTATCGTCACAAGAAGATTCAATTCCTAAAATGTATGTATTTTTTGAGCTCATTAACACGTTTTAGCGATAATATTCGTTTAATTTGTATAAAATAAACAACTTAATTTATCCATTAACAGGATGAATGCAAAGAAATAAAAAAAATAGCACTAAAATAAATGCTTTGGGTAGTTTAAATTTTAGCGCAAAATAGTTAAATTGAAAATTTAATAACCGATTTCGCATATCAAGAACTATTTTAAAATATTGATTAAATCTATAACAGCACTCGTGTTGTTATTCTTGCTAATGGTTTTGGTGTTCTCCATTCCAAGTGTGCAAACACGTTTAGGGAGTTATGCTACCAATTCAATTAATGAGACTTATGGGACTGCTATTAAAATAGAAAAAGTAGGGCTTCAGTTTAATGGTGATGTGGAACTCAAAAACATTCTTATAAGAGACCATTACGACGCTGTCTTGATTTCGGCGTCTGAACTAAACACTTCTATTTTAAGCTTTGTTAAACTTGCTGAAAATAAACTTACTTTTGGAGCTATTGATTTATACGGTTTGTTTTTTCATATCAAAAACTATAAGGGAGAAGCTGATACGAATCTTGATGTTTTTGTAGCGAAGTTTGATAAAGAAAACCCAGCTTTAAAGACCAATAAATTTCTTTTATCATCAAGTGAAGTTCGAATACACAATAGTAAATTTTTATTAACAGATGAAAACTTAAACAACCCAAAAGTTTTAGATTTTCATACACTTCATATGTCCGCTTCTGATTTTTTAATATTAGGCGCCGATGTCAAAGCTGCTATCAATAATTTGAGTTTTAAAGATACAAGAGGCGCTCAAATTCAAAACCTTCAAACGGACTTTTCGTATTCGTTAACTCAAATGACCTTTGAACAATTAGAAATAAAAAGTGAGCGTTCTACACTTTTTGGTCAACTTCAATTTGATTACGACCGAAAAGATTTCAAAGAATTTTTAGAGAAAGTTAAAATCTCAGGTTCTTTTACAAACAGTACTTTAGATTTTGAAGAGTTAAATGTGTTTTATAATGAATTTGGGTCCGATCAAAAAGCAGATTTAAATACTGTTTTTTCAGGGACATTAAATGATTTATTGCTAGAAAAAATTAATTTAATAACAACAGAAAATACGTCTGTAATTGGTAAAATTCAATTTAAAAATTTATTTAAAGATACCTCTAAAAATTTTCAAATGGATGGCGATTTTCAACAAATAGCGTCCACCTACTCTGATTTAAAAGCATTGTTGCCAAGGGTTTTAGGAAACAGTCTCCCCGCTGATTTAGCGTCTCTAAAGCGTTTTGATATGCGAGGTACTGCTAAGGTTTCTAACAAAACAGTTAAAACCGTCATGGATATTCAGACGGATATTGGAACTCTTTTTGTGGATTTGAATTTAGATCAAATTAAAGCAATTGATAACTCCTCTTATGTAGGTCAAATTCAGTTTACAGATTTTGATTTAGGCTACTTGATGGGAGAGCCAAAGATCGGATTGGTCACCTCAAGTCTGGTTGTTGAAGGGCGTGGTTTTAATAAAGAAACCATTAATTCAAACATCGTAGGTACATTTGATTCGTTTGTCTTTCAAGACTATGTTTATACCAATTTAGAGGTTTCAGGGGTGGTTAAAAATAAAATATTTAATGGTCAATTAGATATTGAAGATCCAAATATGAAGTTTAATTTTGAAGGTCTTGTTGATTTTTCTAAACAGGAAAATATTTATGATTTTTCTGCCGCAATTGAATATGCCAACTTAAATGCTTTAAACTTTGTTCAGCGTGATAGCCTTTCCGTTTTGAACGGACAAATGACTATGGATATGAAAGGCACAACAATTGACGATGTTTATGGTACAATTAAATTTAAAAATGCACTGTATCAAAATCAAAATGACAGTTATGCTTTCAAAGATTTTGAGATCACATCAGAATTTGGAACTAACAATCAGAGAACCATCAGAGTTAATTCTCCTGAAATTGTTCAAGGAAACTTAAAAGGAAAATTTGCAATTAAGGAATTGCCTAATTTATTGCGAAATGCACTCGGGGATATTTACACAAAGTATAAACCTTACAGAGTTGAAGAAGATCAGTATTTTAATTTTAACTTTAAAATATATAATAAAATTGTTGAAATTTTTTCTCCAGAACTAAAATTGGGGTCCAATACCTTTATGAGAGGTAGAGTGGAAAGTAATCCTAAAAACTTCAATTTAACTTTTAGGTCTCCAAACATTAGATTGGAAGATTTTTTTGCAAAAAAAATTGAGGTCCAACTGATTAATGATAATCCTTTATTTAACTCTTATGTAGAGGTTGACAGTCTGGCGACCCCTTATTATAGTGCATCAAATTTTAGTCTGATTAATGTGACCCTAAACGACACCTTATATGTTAAATCTGAGTTTAATGGTGGTAAAAATTCTAAAGATGCTTTTGATTTAAATCTCTATTATACAATTGATGAAAACAATAAATCAGTTGTTGGGTTGAAAAAATCGAATGCCAATTTTAAAAATACGCCATGGCTTCTAAATGGAGCACAAGACAAACAAAACAAAATTGTATTTGACAGATCTTTTGAAGAAATAATTATTGATAATATAAACATGACTTACGCTAGTGAAGACATTCTTTTGAATGGCGTTGTTCTGGGGAACCAGAATAAAGATATCAATCTTGATTTCACAAATGTTGATTTAGCTAAAGTAACTCCAGTCATCAAAGATTTAAAACTTGGAGGTAATCTGAATGGGCAATTAAATATCACTCAGTTAGAAAGTGTGTATCTTCCAAAGTCCAGTTTGATTATTGATGATTTATCGCTTAATGAATTTAATTTAGGATCTTTTAAGGCGGATATTCAAGGCAATCAATCGTTGACTAATTATGATGTCAATGTATCTTTGAAAGAAGGCGACTTGGAATCATTATCTGTGGTTGGTTCTTTGGATGTTTCTGGAAAAGATTCAGAGCTTAATCTAGATATTAACTTCAATGAATTTATTTTAAATCCCTTAAATCCTTTTGGTGCAGGAGTGATTACAAATATTAGAGGAGATGTTTCGGGAGTTGCTAATGTAAGTGGTCAACTTGAGAAACCACAAATAGATGGATTTCTTAGTCTCAATAGTGGTGGGCTTGCAATTCCATACCTAAACGTTGATTATGCATTTCAAAACAATACAAAAGTCAAACTACAGGAACAAAGTTTTATTTTTGATAAAGCGTTAATGGTCGATATCGATTATGAATCCCAAGCGTTTTTAAATGGTAGTATCAGTCATAATAATTTTTCAAAATGGGCTTTAGACCTTCAAATAGATTCGGATCGTTTATTGGTTTTAAATACAGACCTAGAAGACGAATCAATCTATTATGGAACTGCTTTTGTGGACGGATCGATTGATGTTTCAGGTCCTACAGATCAATTGTTTATAGAAGCAAATGTAACGACTTCAAAAGGAACGATATTTAAAATACCGTTAAGTGACAATGAGATTTTAGCCGAAAACTCTTACATTCATTTTTTGAGTCCAGAAGAAAAATCGAATTTAATTACAGGTCAGACTTTAGTGGTGGATGATATTTCAGGTGTAGAGATGGAGTTTAATATGGATATTAACGACAATGCCGAAATTGAAATTGTATTAGATAAAGAGACGGGAAGCTCTATTATGGGGCGTGGAAATGGAAGTATGTTAGCACAAATCAACACCAAAGGGAAGTTTCAAATGTTTGGGGATTTTATTGTGCTATCGGGAATTTATAACTTTTCATTTGGTCAATTTATCCAAAAACAATTTAAAGTAATTAAAGATGGTACATTGGCTTGGAATGGAAACCCTCTGAGTGCCGAAATAAATATTAAAGCTCTTTATGATGGTATCAGTGTGAATCCTTCCACGCTTCTAGACAACCCCATCAATCAAAGCATTCCTACTGAAGTTGAAATTCATTTAACAGGGGAATTAGAAAAACCAGATTTAAACTTTGACATACGTTTTCCAAATATTAATTCAACATTAAATAGTGAGTTGGCGGATCGATTAAGAGATAAAGACAAACGAGAATTTCAGGCTTTGTCACTTTTGGCAACCGGCTCTTTTAGAAGCGAACTGACTTTAGATTCACAAGATGCTTTTGGACTCGTTTCCGATGGTGTTACCAATATGTTGAACGATTTGTTTTCAGACGATGATAATAAAGTTAAGTTAGGAATTGATGTCGATTTAGGGAAAACCACCCCTGAGTATGAAACCGACAGTCGGGTAGGGGTTACCTTATCAACCCAGTTAAGTGATAACGTACTCATCAACGGAAAGGTTGGGGTTCCTGTTGGAGGGGTTAGTGAAACTACTGTGGCAGGAGATTTTGAAGTAGAAGTGTTATTAAATGAAGACCGTACACTGTCTCTCAAATTTTTCAACAGAGAAAATAGTATTCAAAATTTTGGAGAGCAAATAGGGTACACTCAAGGTATAGGTATTTCCTACAATATAGAATTTGATAATCTCAGAGAATTGTTTGAAGAATTATTTAAAAATAAAAATAAACAAACTGAGGCTGAAAATGCTGAAAAAAAAGCTGATTCAGGGCTTCCAGATTATATCAATTTCAAAGAAAACACCCCATCAAATCCTACTAATAATTAATTTTTTAGCTTTAAAATCAAATAGTTATTAACGAAAACGTTTGAATTTAAAGAAGAAAAGAAAATTGAGTCCTACTTACGTTTTTTTAACTTATAAGTTTATTAATTTTACAACATTAAACCATTACAACTATGGAAAATAATATAAAAAGAATTGGTGTAATGACTTCCGGTGGCGATGCACCAGGGATGAATGCAGCAATACGATCTGTGGCGCGTGCCTGTGCATATCATAATATTGAATGTGTAGGGATTTACAGAGGATATGAAGGAATGATTGAAGGGGACTTTGAACCTTTGAATGCGCGAAGTGTAAATCATATTATTAATAAAGGAGGAACTTTTTTAAAGTCTGCACGTTCGGAAGAGTTTAGAACCAAAGAAGGCCGTAAAAAAGCATATGAACAACTCCAAAAAGAACAGATTGACGCCTTGGTATTAATTGGTGGTGATGGAACGTTTACAGGGGGTATGATTTTCAATGAAGAATTTAACTTTCCTATAATTGGAATTCCAGGTACAATTGACAATGATATTGTTGGAACCAACTATACACTAGGGTATGATACAGCTCTTAACACTGCGGTAGAAGCAATTGATAAAATTCGTGACACTGCCAGTTCTCACAGACGTTTGTTTTTTGTTGAAGTTATGGGGCGCGATGTGGGTCATATTGCTTTAAACGCTGGCGTTGGTTCTGGAGCCGAAGAAATTCTAGTTCCCGAAGAAGATTTAGGGTTAGACCGTCTTTTAGAATCCTTGGAGAAAAGCAGACATACTGGTAAATCTTCAAGTATAGTGGTCGTAGCTGAAGGCGATAAAACAGGTAAAAATGTATTTGAATTAAGAGACTATGTTGAGGAAAACCTTGAAGGTTACGACGTTCGGGTATCTGTTTTAGGACACATGCAAAGAGGTGGATCACCATCCTGTTTTGATAGAGTTTTAGCCTCCCGAATGGGGGTCAAAGCGGTAGAGTCTTTACTAGAAGGTAAGTTCAATTATATGGTAGGGACTGTCAACAATAAATTAGAATTATATCCTATTGACAAAGCGGTCAAAGGACATTCAACAATAGATGCTGAGCTTTTAAGAGTTTCAGACATCATGAGTATTTAATAACGAATTAATTAAAATAGAAATAAAATGTCAAAAGTAAAAATTGGAATTAATGGATTTGGTAGAATAGGAAGAATTGCTTTTCGTATTGCTGCAGGTAGATCTGATGTACAAGTTGTTGGAATCAATGATTTGTTAGATGTAGAGCATTTAGCATATCTTCTTAAATATGATTCTGTTCACGGCCAGTTTCAGGGAACTATTGAAGTCAACAATGGAAATTTAGTAGTTAACGGAAATGAAATTCGTGTTTCTGCTGAGCGCAATCCAGAAGATTTAAAATGGGACGCTGTTAGTGCAGACGTTGTTTTAGATTGTACAGGTATCTTCACAAATTTAGAAGGAGCTCAGAAGCATATTGCTGCTGGAGCTAAAAAAGTTGCTATTTCTGCACCATCTGCTGATGCACCAATGTTTGTAATGGGTGTAAACCACAATGAAATTACTGCAGATCACACGATCGTTTCAAACGCATCTTGTACAACAAACTGTTTAGCACCGCTTGCTAAAGTAATCAATGATAACTTTGGAATCGTTGAAGGATTAATGACGACTGTTCACGCTGCTACAGCAACTCAATTTACAGTGGATGGACCTTCAAGAAAAGATTACAGACTTGGACGTGCTTCCTTAAATAATATTGTACCAGCTTCTACAGGAGCTGCAAAAGCAGTAGGAAAAGTGATTCCAGAACTAAACGGAAAATTAACAGGAATGGCTTTTAGAGTTCCAACGGTAGATGTATCGGTTGTTGATTTAACATGTCGTTTAGAAAAAGGTGCTTCTTTTGAAGACGTAAAAGCAGCAATTAAGCATGCTTCTGAAAATGAATTAAAAGGAATCTTAGGATATACAGAAGAAGGTGTAGTATCTCAAGATTTTGTATCAGAAACAAAGACCAGTACATTTGATGCCAACGCAAGTATGGGATTAAATGATAACTTTGTTAAATTGATTTCTTGGTATGATAACGAATATGGTTACTCTGCTAAATTAGTAGACCTAGCACATTATATTAGTGTGATATAATCACGTAACTTTAAAAAAGAGGCTGTCTGGAAAGGCTTAGTTTTGTCATTCTGAAATGAGTTCAGAAAGACAGATTTCCTTAATTTTAAGACAACCTCTTTTTTTTATATATTTAAAATATGATTTTTATAATAGACAGTGGTTCCACAAAATGTGATTGGATTGCAATTGATACAGAAACTGGAGAACCAATTTTTGAAAAGCAACGTACCAAAGGTTTAAACCCAGCTATTATTTCGGACACAGATGCATTTAATGTCATCAAGGCAAACGACATAATTTATGATAATAAATTAAACGTTACCCATGTTTATTTTTATGGCGCTGGCTGTGGTACCGAAAAACCAAGCAAGATGCTTAAAGATGTTTTAGAATCTATTTTTTTAAATGCTGAAGTAGTTGTAGAAGAAGATACGTATGCAGCTATTTATGCAACCGTTGGAGTGTCTCACCGACCTGCCGTGGTTTGTATTTTAGGAACAGGTTCCAACTGTACCTATTATGATGGTGAAAAAGTAGATCAAAGAGTTACCTCGCTTGGATATTCAATAATGGACGATGCATCCGGTAATTATTTTGGGAGAAAACTTTTAAGAGATTACTATTTTAATCAAATGCCTCATGACTTGAAGTTAGTTTTTGAAACTCGTTACGATGTTAATGAAGATGCAATTAAAAAAGCACTCTATAAAAAACCAAATCCAAATGCCTATTTAGCAACGTTTGCTGAATTTTTGATACTCAACAAAGAATCCGATTATATTCAAAACGTGATAAAACAAGGACTTCGGGAATTTGTAGAAACCATGATTCTACAATATAAAGAAGAAATCAAAACCGTTCCTGTACATTTTGCAGGTTCTATTGCTTATTTTACACAAGATGAAATCAAATCTGTTGCTCAAGAATACGGTTTTACTGTCGGAAATTTTGAAAGACGTCCAATAGAAGGTTTGGTTAATTACCATGCAGAAATTGCCAAAAGCTCTTCTCTTAATTGATTATTTTACAGCAATTACGCTAATTTCTACATTTACAAATTTTGGTAAGTTTGCGACTTCCACCGTTTCTCTTGCGGGTGCAGTAGCCTCGTTAAAATACTGTCCATAAACAGCATTAATCGCCGCGAAAGAATTCATATCTGAAATAAATATAGAGGCCTTAATTATATTTTCAAAAGTCATATCAGCAGCCTCTAAAACTGCTTCTAGATTTTTCATAACCTGAGTCGTTTCTTGCTCTATAGAATCTGTTACCAATTCACCTGTTTCTGGATTTAATGCAATTTGTCCAGAAGTATATAACATATTTCCCACTAAAACAGCTTGACTGTAAGGGCCTATAGGTTGTGGTGCTTTCTCAGTGCTTATAATAGTTTTCATGTCTTAGTTTAGTATTTATTATTTCTACGTTACATTCACTACCTCTTTTTCTTGAGTGCCAAGTTCTGATTAGGAATGCTTCATATTTTTACAATTGCTTGTCAGGTTGTTTTCGCTTTTCGTATTTGATATCTTTCAATATACTTGATCGAATTCCTATAAAGAAATTCCATGAGCTTCGATTGCTAAAAGGAATCCAAGAGAAATTCATTCTCCAACTTTCCAAATCACGTTCAAAACGTAATTGAGTATACGTAAAGCCTTTGTTCTTTAGGTCGTATCCAGAAGACGCTCCAACGCTCCATCGTGGAGACAGTTCTATGTCCCCAGAAAACATCAAAGAATGCGATGATATTTCATTCTGACGTCTTGTGTTGCTGTAATTAACAGCATATGCAAGTCGCAAACTCCATGGGATTTTGTAGTTGTAAAGATCTGTTGGAGTTACCTCTTCAGATTGATCTCTGTTATTGATCTGTTGGTCTGCATAATCTTGCGATTTTCCAAATAAATCATCGGCACGCCCCCCACTTCTAAGGGATTGATCTCTTGCAGCAGCATCGTTTTGATTGTTGTCTTCAAAAGAATCACTGGACAAATTATAACTCATGGTCATATTTGCACTGGACAATCTAAATAAACTTCCACCATTATCAATGTTGAAAGTATTAATTTTAGTGTTGTTATTGTCTAATGCATAAGGATCTAAAGTCGCTCCAAAATTCACGCTTAATTTATCATCAAACAGCTGTGTTCCCCCTGAAACTCGTACAGGACTCCAGTTTAAAGAGTCACCAGCAACATTATAATTTGTTGAAAAATTTAATGAATTCAATAAAAACACTTTTTTAGCTTCTGTCGCAGTACTATCCTTATCACGAATTTTGGCTTCTAAATTATTATTAAGTGATAAACCAACAGAGCTTGAATAGACTTTTCCTGGAGTTCCAAATAAAGACCCTTCAAAACGTGTATAATCAACCTGATCGGTTGTGACCCCATCGGCACTTATGACTTCATAGGTTTCATAGTATTTTTCAAAAGAGGGGTTGATATTATAACTCACAGACGGTCGCATTACATGGCGAATGGCTTGTATTTTTTTATCTTCTCCAAAATCAAACATTCCATAAACGGTGGTTCCAACACTAGTGCTAAAATTATAAGTCCGGAAAGAATCAAACCCTTTTAAGGGAGTTGTAACGACCGATTGAGTTTCTGTATCGTACGATTTATTGATCGTATTAAAAGTCCAGTTTTCTTTATAATTAGCACTAGTAGTCATGCTAAAATGTTTAAAAACTTTGAAATTAGTGCTCAAAGGAATGGTGTGTTGAAACCCAGCTTTCGCTTCATCAAACATAGCACCCGTTAAAAATAAAGAATCTGATGTCTGAATACGATTTTCTCCACGCACATTGTATTGAAAATTAATATTATCAATCGCTCCTTTTTTACTTCCTGTTTTGGGTGCAAAGGGGTAAATTCTATCAACACTGCCTTGGAATGTCGGCAACGTCATATTGATGACTTGTGTATTTGTATTTTGAGAATGTGTAGCTGATAAACTTACATTTACTTGAGGCTCGCCCTGAAATGTTTTGGAATACGAAACAGACGAAGATAGGGTGTTATTTAGGAAGTTTGAGGAATTTAGCTGATTTACAGACTCCTGAAAATAGGTGCTAGATCCTAAGTTCACAGAAGCAGAAAACCGAGAATTAGGACTTGACTTTGAATCTTGACTTTGATTCCATCGTAAATTATAGATCGTACTTTTTGAATAATCTGGAAATCCACGTTCGCTATTGATGAGGTTTTCATATCTAAAACTTAACGAACCTCTAAATTTATAACGTACTGCATAACTACTTTCGAGGCGAATTCCATAACTCCCATTTGTATAGTAATCCCCAAGCGCTGCTAGGTCAAAATAATCACTAATCGCAAAATAATAGCCTCCATTTTGAAGAAAATATCCGCGATCATTTTGTTCTCCAAACGAAGGAAAGAGAACCCCCGAAGTACGAGATTTAGAAAGTGGAAAAAAAGCAAACGGCAATCCAATAGGAGTGGGGACGTCTGCAATAAATAAATTTGTAAGTCCCGTAACTACTTTTTTGCCAGGCACAATTTTTGCTTTACGTAACAAAAAATAATACTCTGGATTTTCTATATTATCAGACGTAGTGAATTTGGCACGCTTCACAAAATAGACAGAGTCATTTTCTTTTTTAGTCAAATCAGAGATAATACGTCCACCTTGTTGCTCCGTCTTAGAATTCCAAATCAGGGCTTTTTTTGTTTTTAGATTAAAAGCAATAGAATCGGGTTCCACAACATCACTGCCTTGTTTAAACACAGGGTGTTGGCTGTAATTTCCTAGCGAATCTTTTAATCGTCCGGCATAAACAATGTCTTTTCCATAATCAATAACAATCACCCCTGCTTTGATATCCATGTCTTTATATTGGATTTCAGCTTGATTATAAAGATATATTTGTTGTGTTTTTTGATTGACGGATGTGTAGTCTTTAGCCTTGTAAGTAACAATGGCTTCCAATAATTTTTTTGGTTTCGACAAACTATCATTAACAATAGAATCAGTTTGGATGCGTTTTACTTCCTGAGAAGGTATCGAATCATTTTTAACTTCCAACTCCTTAATGGCAGGGATCTCTGTTGTAGGTTTTGGGTTTGGAATATCCTGAGCCATCCCTGCAGTGTTAGTAAACACTGTAAAACTTAAAGAAAAAACTAGTTGAAAGAATCTTGTTTTCAAGGCTTTTAAGAGTATTTTTGTATTAAATGGCTCGATTTTTGAAAAACCAAAGTTACGGATATTTTTTTTTGATTTTCAGATTTTAATCAATCGATTCACAGTCAAATTAATCAACATGCATAAGCAAATAAAATTATTTTTAGTCTTCCTTTTATTTTTTGGAATTTTCAAAGGATACACACAAAATAATAACAAACCATTTATTGTCGTTTTAGATGCCGGTCACGGTGGTAAAGATCCTGGAAGACCTACCAACTTCGGATATAAAGAAAAGGATATTGCTTTGAAAATTGTGTTAAAAATAGGTGAAAATTTAAAAAAACATAAAAACGTAAAAGTTATCTATACGCGACAAACTGATGTGTTTATCGAATTAAGACAACGGGCTAAGATTGCAAATAAAGCAGATGCTGATTTGTTTGTGTCCGTACATTGCAACGCTCACAATTCTCAAGCTTATGGCACCGAAACCTATGTTTTAGGATTAGGGAGAAATGATTCTAATTTTAGAGTCGCTAAAGAAGAAAACGAAGTTATTTTTTATGAGGATGACTACGAAACTAACTATGCAGGTTTTGATCCGAATTCACCTGAAACTTTGATTGGTTTGACCCTTATGCAAGAAGATTATTTGGATCAAAGTATTTTATTAGCTCGAAATATTCAAGACAATTTTACAAACAGGCTCAAACGTAAAAATAGAGGGGTTAAACAAGCTGTTTTTTGGGTATTACACAACACCTACATGCCAAGTGTTTTAGTTGAAACAGGCTTTATAACCAATAAAAATGAAGGAGATTATCTAAACTCTGTTGTAGGAAATAATAATATTTCAAAAAGTATCTCGGATGCTATCATTGAATATAAATCGAGTTTGAATACAGAACTATTTATTGAAGAGACTGCGCCTCCAAATGAAGAAGATACAACAACTTCCGAACCAATAAAGGCTACCGAAAATGATGACAGCTCAGATAATACGGATACTTCTATAGTTTATAAAGTTCAAATTGCGGCTGGTTCTAAAAGACTAGCCACTAAATCGTATAATTTTAACGGGTTAAAAAACATTTCACGAACGAAGTCAAAATCGATATATCGTTATTTTTATGGCAATACTTCAAGTTATGACGCAGTGGTACTGCTTCAAAAAGAAGCACTCGTAAAAGGTTATAAAGAAGCTTTTGTTGTAGCTTATAAAAACGGTAAAAAAATAGCAATTAAAACCGCCTTAAAATCTACGGAATAATAGACCCTATTATTTCAATATTATTATTAAATTTGTAAGAAGAAAAAACTATTATATTGAAATTATCTAAGGAAATAAAAACGGCTTTTTTAGTCATCTCAGGAATATTACTTTTTATCTTTATTTTTTACTATCTAAAAGGTGAAAATATTCTTGATAATTCTAAACATATTACTGCAGTATATGACAATGTTGAAGGACTGGCGCCATCTGCTGCGGTTACTATTAATGGTCATAAAATAGGGAAAGTTCAATCCATAGATTTCACAGACGATCTATCAGGGAAATTAAATGTCAATATGCTTATTAATAGCGACTTCGAATTTTCAAAAAACAGTACAGCTCAACTTTATGAAGCGGGTCTTATTGGAGGGAAAGCCATTGCAATTGTACCAGCCTTTGATGGAGCCCCTAATATAGAATCTGGAGACATATTAAGTTCCGATGTTAAACCGGGACTCACTGATTTGGTGAATCAACGATTGACTCCATTACAAGAGAAAATAGAGACTATGATGGTTAGTGCTGATACGTTATTAGAAAATCTCAACACACTTTTTGATTCTCAAACCAAGGCAAACATCAAACTGAGTATTGCCGAACTAAGTTCAACAATATCTTCGTTTAAATCTACTTCGGAATCCCTAAATAATTTAATGGTTGACAATTCATCATCAATTGGTGAAACAATCACTAATTTCAATAAAATATCTGAAGATTTAACTGGATTAAGTTCTTCCTTGGCAGCGGCTGATTTAGATACTATTATGGCTAATTTAAAATCTACGATTTCTAGTTTTGACCAATTATTAAGTACTATCGAAAATGGTGAAGGGTCTGTTGGTAAACTTATGAAAGATGATGCAGTTTATAACAACCTAGAAGGAGCAACCAAACAATTGGAACAACTTTTAGAAGATATGAAGCTAAATCCAAAACGTTATGTGCATTTCTCTTTGTTTGGGAAAAAAGCCAAACAATACGATTCTGAAGGAAACGAACTAAAGAACAATAAATAACATAGATTAACCAAATGAACTTTTTGCCAAATGTAATTTTTGCAATCATCCTTTTTATAGGTGTTGGTTTTTTTGCTTGGAATATTCGCAAACTAAAACGAAATATTTACCTTGGTAAAAGTGTAGATATTAGTGGCGATTCCAAGACACGTTGGAAAAACATGGCTCGTATAGCTTTGGGTCAAAGCAAAATGGTACGGCGTCCAATTTCTGGAATCCTTCACATTATTGTATATATAGGGTTTGTAATTATAAACATCGAAGTCTTAGAAATTATCATAGACGGGTTGTTTGGAACCCACCGCATATTTTCTGGAATTGGAAGTCTTTACGGAGTTTTAATTGGGACTTTTGAAATTCTTGCTACTTTGGTTTTTATTGCTGTCGTGATTTTTTGGTTTCGCAGAAATGTGGTTAAAATCAAACGTTTCTTGAGCTCCGAAATGAAAGGCTGGCCCAAATTAGATGGAAACTTAATCCTCTATTTCGAAATTGTACTCATGGGCTTGTTTATTCTAATGAATGCAACCGATGCTGAATTTCAATCCATGAATTCTGGGAACGTGATTAGTCAATTTTTTGCTCCCCTATTTGAAGGTCTTAATGTCCATTTGATTGAACGTGTTGCTTGGTGGATGCACATCACAGGGATTTTAGTATTCTTAAATTACTTATACTATTCAAAACATCTACATATATTATTGGCCTTTCCAAACACCTATTTTGGCAACATAAACCCCAAAGGTCAATTTAATAACTTAGAAGCCGTCACTAACGAAGTTAAGTTAATGATGGACCCAAACGTCGATCCTTTTGCAGCTACGGATGACGCGGGTGCTGTTCCTGATAAATTTGGAGCAAGTGATGTTCAAGATCTCAATAAAATACAACTTTTAAATGCCTATTCCTGTACAGAATGTGGTCGCTGTACAAGCGAATGTCCTGCCAATCAAACAGGTAAAAAACTATCCCCACGAAAAATCATGATGGATACACGAGATCGTTTGGTTGAAGTAGGAATTAATATTGATGCCAATAAAGGCGAGTTTGTACCCGATGGGAAACAACTTTTAGGCGATTATGTAACCAACGAAGAATTATGGGCTTGTACAAGTTGTAATGCTTGTGTGGAAGCCTGTCCAATAAGTATCGATCCACTTTCTATTATTCTTGAAATGCGTCGCTATTTAGTTATGGAACAAAGTGCTGCTCCAATGGAGCTAAACACCATGATGTCTAATATTGAAAATAATGGTGCCCCTTGGCCTTACAATCAAATGGACCGATTAAACTGGAAAAACGAGTAAAAAAATATCAATTAAAATTAATTATGAAAAGAGAAGAAGCAGATAAATTATTACACGAAAAAGTGGAAGCTGGAGAACTAATTAGTCCAGTACTTCCAGGGGGTGTAAAAAATTATTTAATAGACATCGACGGTACTATTACTGAAGATGTTCCTAATGAAGAACCAGAGCGTATGGCAACTTGCTTGCCTTTTTTAGATGCTTTAAAAACGTGTAATGGCTGGTATGAAGAAGGCCATATGATTTGCTTTTTCACATCCCGAACAGAATCACACAGAGAAGTGACTCAAAATTGGTTAAAACAACACGGTTTCAATTATCACAGCCTTTTAATGGGCAAGCCAAGAGGTGGAAACTACCATTGGATTGATAATCATTTAGTAAAAGCAACACGTTATAATGGTAAATTTACCGACTTAGTAGAAAAAGAAGTAACGATCGAAGTCTTTGACGACGGTCAACACGATTAATATTTAGACAATGAGCGATGTATTAAAAGTTCCTACAATGGCCGAATTTACGGCCCAAGGCAAACAGCCAGAAGTTTTGTTTTGGGTTGGCTGTGCGGGTAGTTTTGACGACCGTGCCAAAAAAATAACCAAAGCTTTTGTGAAATTATTACACAAAGCAGAAGTTGAATTTGCGGTACTAGGAACCGAAGAAAGCTGTACTGGTGACCCCGCCAAACGTGCTGGAAACGAATTTTTATTTCAAATGCAAGCAGTTACCAATATCGAAGTATTGAATGCTTATGAGGTTAAAAAAATTGTAACTGCTTGTCCACATTGTTTTAATACGCTCAAAAATGAATATCCTTCTCTAGGAGGTGATTATCAAGTGATGCACCACACTCAGTTTTTGAAGAGTCTGCTTGATGAAGGGCGGTTAACGATTGAAGGTGGAAAATTTAAAGGCAAACGCATTACATTTCATGACCCCTGTTATTTAGGGAGGGCTAATGATGTCTATGAAGCCCCTCGTGACTTGATTAAAAAGTTGGATGCAGAACTTGTAGAGATGAAAAATTGCCGTAAAAAAGGACTCTGTTGCGGCGCTGGTGGTGCCCAAATGTTTAAAGATGCCGAGCCGGGGAACAAAGAAGTTAATATCGAACGAACAGAACAAGCTATGGACGTTAAACCTCAAATCATTGCTGCTGGCTGTCCTTTTTGTAATACGATGATGACAGATGGTGTTAAGAATAAAGCAGAAGGTCAGATTGAAGTCATGGATGTGGCTGAACTGATTGCAAATGCGAACGATTTATAAAATATAATACTCCAAGAACAAATGCTTGTTAATTTTGAAACCCTTCCTGAAACCGCTCGTGTTTGGATCTACCAATGCAACCGCTCTTTCTCTGATTCTGAATTAGAAGAAATCTCAGAAAAATTAACTGTATTTTTACAAGGTTGGACGGCACATGGAGCCGACCTCCAATCAGGGTTTGAGATTAAATACAAACGTTTTATAGTCATTGCTTTGGATCAAGAAATGAATGCCGCTACGGGCTGTTCTATTGATGCTTCTGTGAAATTTATTCAAGAACTTGAAGTCGCATACAATGTAGATTTGATGGATAAAATGAATGTTTCCTACAAACAAGGAGAATATGTGGCTTATAAAACACTAACTGATTTTAAAAAGATGGCGAAAGATAAGGCTGTTTCCAAAAATACAATAGTGTTTAATAACCTTGTAAATTCTAAAGCAGAATATTTGGAGTTTTGGGAAGTCCCTGCATCTGAAAGTTGGCACAGCCGTTTTGTTTAAAATTATTCAGTAGCCTCAAAGGGCAATTCGTTTGGATTTTGAGAATGTGCGAGTTCTAGCTGTAATAAACTCTTTTTAACAGAGATTCCACCAGCATATCCCACTAGTTTATTATTTGATCCAATCACTCTATGGCAAGGGATGATAAGTGCAATAGCATTGGCGCCATTGGCAGTGGCCACAGCTCTTACTGCTTTTTCATCTCCAATTTGTTTTGCCAATTCTAAATACGATATTCTTGTTCCATAAGGGATGGAAATTAAAGCTCTCCAAACACTTAATTGAAATGGCGTACCTATCATTTTAATGGGCAATGAAAACACGTTTCGGGTTCCATTTAAGTAGTCTTTAATTTGGAGCCGAGTAGCTCTCAAAAGAGGTATTTCTTTTTCTAAATAAACCGCGTTTAACCCTGTTTGAATACGTTTGTCAATTTGAGATCGCATTTTTCGGTACCGGTAGTCTAAGACACATATTTGATTTTCAAAACATCCAATGATTAACTCTCCAATTGTTGTCTTGTAGTGTTGTATAAAAATGATATTTTTTGAGGTCATAATTTCGCTAGTTAATAGTAAATCGAACCATGACTTCACATTCAATTTTAATACCAGAAAATTCAACATCAATCGGAGCCGCCAGTTTCCTATCAGTAGTGTACTCCATCCTTAAAAGTCCATTTCTTGGATAGGAAGAATTGTTATAATACTTATCAGAAATAAAAATTGCTTTACCAAGCTGTTGGTCTAGAGGACTAACCAAGGCCGTTGCTTGTGCTTTCGCTTTGAGGATTGCTTTTGAACGTAAAGTCATTTTTAAAGCCTCCGTTTTTGAATATTCTGTTTTTGTTAGTTGCACATTAGAAATACCTTCTGCTTCTAAATGGATTAACACTTTACTTGCTGTGAGTCCATCATAAACTACCAGTTCAAATGCTTTAGATTTGAGAACACTTTTCTTTCTTAAAAAATATTTTTTGAAATTACTAGCGAGGTCTTCAATCTTCAACTGTTTTTTAAGATCAATATTTAAGTTTTCTAAAACTTCAGCGAGCAGTTGTTCTTGCGATTCTAAAGATGTTTTATTTCGATCATCTTTTTCTTGAATGAGAATAGATACATAAATACGGTCGGGTTGCACCAATGAGTCAACCTTGGCAGTTGTTTCTAAATAGGGTTGATCAATAAAATTTTTAGTTTGGGTGAATCCAACAAAGGTGCCTGCAATAATAATTGCGATTGTAAGGTAAGCTTTCATGTTTTTTATATATTATTTATGTTTTTTAATTGTGATTACAATTACTATTCCAAAGTTGATTAAGATGAACAGGATCATTCTAAAATAATAACTTTAGTAGCCTTTAGAACCTCCTATTTCTACTCCAACGCCTTCCGAATTGAATTGGATATTTGATGTCCAATTTTAGGGAAGCCTCCACTTATATAGTCATAAAAATATCCATTTTTGTCAATCACCACATTTGTTGGGTATGTCGTGGTATTAAATAAATTACAGATTTCTTTAGCATCTGAAACAACAGGATATTGCAGCGGATGTTTTTCTAAAAACACATCTACTTTTTCTTTTGTGTCAAAAGTAATAGAAGCAAAAATAACTTCGCTATTGTTTTTGTACGTTTCATAAACTTCATTGAGCTCTGGAATTTCAGCAATACAAGGTTTACAGCTCACAAACCAAAAATTTAATACCACTACTTTTCCTTCTGAATTTTTAGAGGAAATTTCATTCCCATTAATATCAGTCATTTCATATTCAGGTGCTAGTGTTCCAATAAAATCTGAACTATCGGGGAAGAAAGTTCTTTGTCCCATTTTCTTTTTTTCATCCTCAGTTGTTTTTCTCATCTGAACATGTAGTAAGTTTCCATCTTTGTCGAGTACGGGCTCCATAGTCCATTCTCCTGACTCCATCAATTTCATTAATTGAAATACGTCGATTTTATTTCCCGACTCATCTTTTATGAGTGTAGTTTCGTCAATTGTAAAATTTGGATCCGTGGGGTCTTGAGAATATGCATTAGAACTCAAAAACAGTAATAAGGTAAATGCAATTAGAAGGGATCGTTTCATGGCTGTTTTTTTTAAATAATTTAACATAAAGGGCAACATTAAGACCATCCTAATAATTGCTGATTAAAGAACCTTCAAATTTAACACCTTTTCAAACGAAGCTATATTTGCAGCTCTTTGTTTTATAGAGAACAAGAAGTTGCTTTATATAGACTGTTTATGAAGAATTAGATTTGGGGTCTAAGTCTGGTATAAATATAGTAAAAATTATTTATTATCAAATAAACACAAGTTTTAATTCGCTCATAATCATCGGTTAAGTCGGTGAGTTTTAGTTTCCCTTGATTAAATTATATTTTCACTCTACACTCTGAAATCTAGCAACAATTACTATCAGGGGCACAACAAGGCTCTTTATTCAAATCCGATAATTTAACCTTTTGTTTTCCTTCCGGAATGCCGCATTGGTCTTGAGCCAAACAATTGGTTTGTTTGGTAGTCAACAAAAAATTCAGACCATCAAAATCAAGTCCAAATTTTCCAATGGTTTCCGAGTCATTGATCTGTGTTTGGTATTCGACTTCAATTTCTAAATCCTCTATTTTTAAAACGTTTTCAGAAAGTTCAATGATATTAAGAAGTTTTTCGGGATGCAGTCTGTGGTTGTAATCGTCTGCATTCCAAAGTTGAAAGTTGGCAACTTCTTCATTTCTTACGACACCGCCACAATCTATAAAACGTTTGGTGATTTTTCCAACTTCGGTAACATGAAAGTGTTTAGGGACCAATTCCCCATTTGGCAATTGAAATCCAATCATGTCTAATTTTTTTAAAACGAGCTTAACTTCAGATAATTTCATAAATGTATTTTTTAGGTTTACAGAATTGTTGCTAAAATCCAGGATAAATATACTATAAAATTAGTGTCATTAAACTTGATAGATTATAGATAATGTCAATACTTCAATAGGTTGTGTATGTGTTGGAGTACTTATTTTATTGAAGGCCTGAGTATCACGTTTTAAAGACGTTGTGTTTGCTCTTTTTCTACTAAAGTTTTACTCTTCTCAATCTTAATGCATTTGCAATTACCGACACCGAGCTAAAACTCATTGTTAATGCCGCTATCATTGGCGAAAGTAGTATTCCAAAAAAAGGAAACAAAACACCTGCTGCTATTGGCAGCCCCAATGTGTTATAAATAAGTGCAAAAAACAGGTTTTGCTTAATGTTTTTCATTACCGCCTTACTTAAATTTCTTGCCTTTACAATTCCGTACAAATCGCCTTTTATTAGAGTTATCATAGCACTTTCAATTGCTACATCTGTTCCTGTTCCCATAGCAATTCCTACATCACTCTTAGCTAATGCTGGGGCATCATTAATCCCATCACCTGCCACTGCAACCACTTTTCCATTTGCTTGTAGTTTTTCAACTTCTTTGAGCTTATCTTCGGGTAACATACCACCCTTAAAATCTGTCAGATTTAATTCTGATGCTACTGCTTCCGCTGTATCATAATTATCGCCTGTAAGCATGATGACATCAATACCTTTATGCAGAAGTGCTTTAATAGCTTTGGCACTTGTTTCTTTTATCTTATCTCCTATAACTACATAGCCAACAATAGTATTATCTATAGCTAAAAAGGAAACCGTTTTACCTTGTTTTTGATAGGTTTTAGTTTCTCCCTTCATTTTTGATGTAATGTCTGCTTCTGCATACTCCATCATTTTAGGATTTCCTAAGGCTACCTTTTTAAGGCCTATTATAGCTTCAACGCCTTTTCCTGTAACAGCACTAAAATTATTAGACTTTAAGATTTCTACGTTATGTTCTTTTCCGTATTTAACCGTTGCTTCTGCCAACGGATGTTCACTGTTTGTATTTAATGAAACAATGTATTGAAGTACCTCATTATCGGAAAAATTACCGCCAAAAACACCTACAGTCTCAACCGTAGGTTGTCCTTCAGTAATAGTTCCTGTCTTATCAACAATAAGTGTATTTATCGTATCCATTTTTTCAAGAGCTTCAGCATTTTTTATGAGCACTCCATTTTGAGCACCTTTACCAACACCTACCATCACAGACATTGGTGTCGCTAAACCTAATGCACACGGACACGCAATAATAAGAACTGCAATGGCATTCACAAAAGCATATACATAAGCTGGTTCTGGACCCCAAAGTGCCCAAACTGCAAATGTCATTAATGAAATAATCATCACAATTGGCACAAAATAACTCGATACTTTGTCGGCTAAATTTTGAATAGGCACTCGACTTCTACTCGCATCATTAACCATGTGTACGATTTGTGAAAGTAAGGTGTCGCTGCCTATTTTTTCGGCTTTCATTAAAAAAGATTGATTGCCATTAATTGTGCCACTGCTTACTTTATCATCTCTAGATTTGTTGACAGGGATAGGCTCTCCTGTAATCATAGATTCATCAATAGTTGTTTTGCCTTGGGTTATAACGCCATCTACAGGGATTTTATCTCCCGGTTTGACTTTTAGAATATCATTTATTACTATCTTCTCTATACTGACTTCAATTTCTTCTCCAGCTACCATTTTTATAGCTTTGTTAGGGGCTAATTTTAGCAATTGCTTGACTGCTGAATTGGTTTTGCTATGTGCACGTGCCTCTAGAAGTTGACCTAAAAGCACCAAAGTTAAAATCACCGTTGCCGCCTCAAAATAGACGTGAACAGCGCCATGTTCAGTTTTAAATTGTGCTGGAAATACATCTGAAAAAAACATTCCAAAAACACTAAACAACCAAGCCACACCTGCACCAATTCCAATGAGTGTAAACATATTCAAATTCCATGTTTTGAGACTTTTATAAGCACGTTCAAAGAACATCCAAGTAGCATAAAAGATTACTGGAAAGGATAGAGCTAATTGAATCCAATTCCAATATTTTTGTTCTATTATATCGTATAATGGATTGTTATTGATCATTTCGCTCATAGCAATCAAGAATATAGGTAAGGTGAATACAGCTGCTATCCAAAATTTCTTTAAGAGCGTTTTAAAGGTCTTTTCTTCTGCCGAAACATCTGGTTCTATTGGTAATAAATCCATACCGCAAATAGGACATGAACCGGCTTCTTTTTTTATAACTTCAGGATGCATTGAACACGTCCATTGTTCTGTTGATAGGCTATGTTGTTCGACCAAATCCATTCCACAAACGGGACAATCAGCTGGCTTGTCATAGGTTTTATCGCCTTCGCAATGCATAGGACAATAAAATGTTTCTGTGCCTTTTCCTTTTGCGGGTGTTTCTTTTTTAGTTTCTAAATGTTGATGTTCTCCTTGTTTATGAATACTGTATCTGCCACTCTCATTTTTCAAAACCTCTTGAAAAGTTTCTAATGGAATATGAGTTTCCATGTCGATTGTAGTTTCTGCTTTTTTTAAATCAACTGTTACGTTTAAAACACCCTCTAGTTTAGAAAGTATTTCTTCAACATGATTGCGACACCCGTTGCAACTCATCCCAAGTATTTGGTAAGTATGTTTCATAGCTTTTTAGTTTGCAGAGAATTCTTGTATATACACTCCTGTGCTTGTTTTTTTTAGTTGGTACATTTCTAGGTCTATGTTCACAGTATGTTGGTCTTACAACTGTGATACGCAAACGTGTTTTGAGTATGCTGTATCTAGGCATACTACAGGGTAAACGCCTTATCTAAATAAATTACTAAAAAATTGAATCGGTTGTTGAAGAATCAGATTTGAGGTCTAAGTCCACCATAAATATAAAAAAATAAACAGGACAAACAAATAAATATTTAGGGTATCCTTCTCATTCTGATTCAATTAGTGAGTTTGAATTTAGAAAAATAAATTTGAACTATTAAATTGCTCTTAAAAATATTAAGAGTTTCCATTAAAAATAGTAATTTGGTAAGGGATTAAACCGCCACTTTTTTAAAACCATTTATGCGTCATTTTTTTACACTTTTTTGTTTCATTTTCTCACTATCTCTTATCGCTCAAGAATCGAGTTCTCCTTTAGAGACTCCAGATTTTGAATTGCAAACCAAATGGGTGGATAGTACCTATAATGCGCTCAATCTCAAAGAAAAAATAGGACAGTTGTACATGGTTCAGGTATTTTCAAATCAAGATCAAGCCAAAAAAAAATCAATTTTAAAGCTTATTGATACCAATCATATAGGAGGGGTTATATATTCAAATGGAGGACCTGTTCGACAAGCATCTCTAAATAATGAACTACAGGCCGCTTCCAGAATCCCATTATTAGTTGGGATGGATGCCGAGTGGGGACTGAGCATGCGTTTAGATTCTACCTATGCTTTTCCTTGGAATATGACTTTAGGAGCGGTAAAAAATTTAGACCTCATTCGACAAACAGGGGTTCAAATAGGAGAACATTGCAAACGGATTGGTGTGAATTTTAACTTTGCACCTGTAGTAGATATCAATACCAACCCCAAAAATCCAATCATTGGAAACCGATCTTTTGGAGAAGACAAAGAGGAAGTTACCAAGCGTGCTTTGGCGTTTATGGAAGGCATGCAAAGTGTTGGGGTGTTGGCAAATGCCAAACATTTTCCGGGGCATGGCGATACGAGTTCCGATTCGCATAAAACCCTTCCTACCATTGATTTTTCAGCCGAACGTATTGATTCTCTTGAATTATATCCTTACAAAAAACTCATCTCAAAAAATTTATCTTCAGTAATGGTTGCACATCTTAACGTGCCCAATCTTGACTCAAGACCCAATTACCCATCGTCATTGTCATATCCAATTGTGACGGATTTACTAAAAGAAAAATTAGGGTTCAAAGGCTTGATTTTTACAGATGCTCTCAGCATGAAAGGTGCCTCTAATTTTAGTGACCCTGGTGAAATTGATTTACAGGCTTTTTTGGCTGGAAATGATGTGATGTTGATGTCTAATGATGTCACTCAAGGCATAGCCGCTTTAGAAAAAGCCGTGGTATCGGGTATTATCTCAGAGGAGCGTTTAGCACATTCCGTCAAAAAAATATTAAGGGCTAAATTTAAGGTGGGTTTACATGAATTTGAACCTATTGAAACGGCTAACTTGGTTGCGGACTTGAACCGTCAAAAAGACGATTTGTTGTATGGGGAATTGATGGAAAATGCAATCACACTGGTTCAAAATAAAAATAATAATTTACCACTAAAAAATTTAGAATTACACAAAATCGCCTATGTCAATATGGGAGATGCTGATGCAACACCCTTTGTGAATTCGCTAAAAAAATACACGAAAGTAGAGGTCGTGAATGCCACTAATTTAGATGCATTGATTGCGTCTTTAAGCAACTACAATACTGTGATTGTTGGATTTCATAAATCCAATGTAAATCCTTGGAAATCTTATGAATTTACGGATAAGGAACTTGTATGGCTTTATGAAATAGCACGAACCAATAATGTAATATTAACTTTGTTTGCAAAACCGTATGCGTTGAACGATTTCAATACATTTGAGAATTTTGAAAGCATTTTAATGGCGTATCAAAACAGCCCGATTGCACAGCAAAAAGCGGCTCAAATTATATTTGGAGCCTTGCCTGCCAAAGGGTCGCTTCCAGTGAGTTGTGGAATTGATTTCAAAGTTGGAGAAGGTCTTCAAACAAATTCTTTAAATAGGTTGACTTACGGATTGCCTGTATCGGTTGGGATGGATGCCAGACGCTTAAAAAAAATTGATTCCATCGCTAAGTTTGCTATCTCAGAACAAATGACCCCAGGGATTCAGCTCTTGGTCGCGCGTAAAGGAAAAGTGATCTACGAAAAATCGTTTGGGTATCACACCTACAAAAAGTCCTCCAAAGTAAAGTTTAATGCCCTTTATGACGTGGCATCCTTAACTAAAATATTAGCGACCCTTCCTTTGCTCATGGAATTGGTTGATTCAGGGGTCATTGGTCTCGATTCTACTTTGGGGGAGCTGTTGCCTTCTTATAAAGACACCAACAAAGACGCTATTACAATTCAAGAAATGCTGTCTCATTTTGCGCAACTAAAACCATGGATTCCATTTTATATATCCACCTTAGATTCGGTTACACAAAAGCCAAACCCCAAGTTTTACAAAACAAAATCTTCTAAAAAATTTCCAATAAAAATAAATGAACGTCTGTACTTGCGAAAGGATTTTAGAGACAGTATTCAAAATAAAATCATCGCTTCAGAACTGCTTCAAGAAAAAAAGTATAGATACAGTGATTTACCTTACTATATTATAAAATTAATTATCGAAAAACACTACGATTTACCCTTAGATGCGTTGGTGCAGCAGCATTTTTACAAATCATTAGGAGCCAATTTCACGACCTATAAACCGTTAGAGAAGTTTAATAAATTCCAGATTATTCCCACAGAAATAGACGATTATTTTCGTTATGATACCGTCCATGGCTATGTGCATGATATGGGGGCTGCAATGCAAGATGGCGTTGGTGGTCATGCAGGCTTATTTAGCAATGCCAATGATGTGGCAAAGCTAATGCAAATGTATCTTCAGGAAGGAGTTTACGGAGGCAAACGTTATTTTTCACCAAACACCTTCAACACATTTAATACCTGTCATTATTGTGATGAAGAAAACCGTCGTGGGATCGGATTTGACAAACCTCAATTAGAAGAAGAAGGCCCGACCTGTGGTTGTTTGTCAATGACTAGCTTTGGACATTCAGGATTTACAGGCACTTATGCGTGGGCAGATCCAGAAGAAGAAATAGTTTATGTATTTTTGGCCAATAGAACCTATCAAGAATCCGATACGAATCGACTTTCAAAAGGGAATATTAGAACGGATATACAGCGTTTAATTTATGAATCAATTATAGAATAATATGAATATTGGTATTGTATGTTATCCCACCTTTGGAGGAAGTGGTGTTTTGGCAACGGAATTAGGACTCGAGCTATCTCGCAAAGGTCATGAGATACATTTTATCACCTACAGTCAACCTGTCCGATTGGAGTTATTAAATTCCAATGTGCATTTTCATGAAGTCAATGTGCCTGAATACCCCTTGTTTCATTACCAACCTTATGAGTTGGCATTGTCCAGTAAACTCGTGGATATGGTAAAGATTCATAAAATTGATGTCTTGCATGTACACTATGCAATTCCGCATGCCTATGCTGCTTACATGGCTAAAAAAATGCTTCATGAAGAAGGGATAGATGTCCCCATTGTTACCACTTTACACGGTACCGATATCACCTTAGTAGGAAGCCACCCTTTTTATAAAACAGCCGTCACGTTTAGTATCAATAAATCAGATGCTGTGACCTCTGTTTCTCAAAATTTAAAAGAAGATACCCAACGTTTATTTAACACCAAAAAAGAGATCAAAGTTGTTCCTAATTTCATCGATATTGATAAATATAAAAACAACTATAAGGAATGTAACCGTACGCTTTTGGCTCTCCCCACAGAACGTATAATTACCCATGTTAGTAATTTTAGACCTGTCAAACGCATTGCAGATGTAATTGAAATTTTTTATAGAATTCAAAAAGAACTCCCTGCTAAATTAATGATGGTAGGCGAGGGGCCTGAGCGAAAAGAAGCGGAACAGCTTTGTGAAACATACAACATAGAAGATAAGGTTGTGTTTTTAGGCAACAGCAGCGAAGTGGATAAAATTTTATGTTTTAGTGATCTGTTTTTATTGCCTTCACAAACAGAGAGTTTTGGTTTGGCAGCTTTAGAAGCCATGGCTTCTGGAGTTCCAGTGATTTCGAGTGACTCTGGAGGCATTCCAGAAGTTAATATTCAAGGAATTTCTGGGTTTTTAAGTCCCGTAGGAGCTATTGATGAAATGGCGCAAAATGCGCTCAAAATTCTTAAAGAGGATGCTGTTTTAAAAACATTCAAAAAAGGAGCTCAAGACACGGCAACAAAATTTGATATTCACAAAATAGTTCCTTTTTATGAAGCTATTTATGAAGAAGCGCTCCAAAACTGCATTTCAATTTAATTCGTCAAAAGATTCAACACTTAGTAGCGTTGGAATTTTTGTTTTTATAATAATACAATTACTTTTACATTCTAAAGACTTAAGAATTAGTATATGGCAGGGAATGCATTTGGATCGATTTTTAAACTGACTACTTTTGGGGAATCTCATGGAACCGCTATAGGTGGGGTGATTGATGGATGTCCTGCTGGGATTGCCATTGATTTTGAAGCAATTCAGCTCGAAATGGACCGACGTAAACCCGGACAATCCAACATCGTGACCCAACGAAAAGAACCCGATACAGTTCAATTTTTATCTGGAATTTTTGAAGGAATTACTACTGGAACCCCAATTGGCTTTGTCATTGAAAATGCCAACCAAAAATCCAATGATTATACCCATATAAAGGATGTATTTCGTCCAAGCCATGCCGATTACACCTATACCGAAAAATACGGTCAACGTGATTACAGAGGGGGTGGACGTAGTTCGGCACGAGAAACAGCCTGTCGAGTGGTAGCCGGTGCAATTGCAAAACAATTTTTACAAACCATAGAAATAAACGCTTATACTTCATCAGTTGGCGAGATTGCACTTAATAAATCTTATAAAGACTTAGATTTAGCCAATGCTGAAACAAACGATGTACGTTGTCCAGATTCTGAAGTGGCTGAACAAATGATTTCAAGAATCAAAGCCATTCGTAAAGAAGGGGATACTATTGGAGGCGTGATCTCTTGTGTGATTAAAAATGTCCCTGTTGGATTAGGCGAACCTGTTTTTGATCGTTTACATGCACAGTTAGGAAAAGCCATGTTATCTATCAATGCGGTGAAAGGATTTCAATACGGAAGTGGATTTGAAGGCACGCAACTCAAAGGAAGCGAACATAACGATGCGTTTAATGCCGATGGTTCTACCAAAACAAATTTATCGGGTGGCATTCAAGGAGGCATTAGTAACGGAATGGATATCTATTTTGATGTGGCCTTTAAACCGGTTGCAACAATTATGCAAGCCCAAGATACCATCGATAAGGATGGTAATGAAGTTGAAATGCATGGAAAAGGCCGACACGATCCTTGTGTGGTTCCGCGTGCAGTGCCCATTGTTGAAGCCATGGCTGCCTTGGTCATTGCCGACTTTATGCTGTTAAATCGGCTTAGTAAAGCTTAGAACTTAAATACAAACATATATGAAATCACTTGCGCTACATTGGAAAATATTAATAGGCATGCTCGCTGGTGTGACCTTTGGTTTTATAATGCTTGAAGTAGGCGGTGCTGATTTTGTGGCGAGTTGGATCAAACCCATCGGGACGATTTTTGTAAAACTCTTAAAACTAATTGCAGTCCCGCTGATTTTAGCGTCGCTGATTAAAGGGATTTCAGATTTAAAAGACATTTCAAAATTCGCATCTATTGGTCTTAAAACCATTATAATCTATGTACTCACCACAGTGATTGCTATTAGCATTGGATTGATTTTAGTGAATACTCTCAATCCTGGAGACGGCGTTTCTACTGAAACCATTTCGAAACTGACTGAAACTTATGCGGACAACAGCAGTGTGCAAGGAAAAATTGCGGAAGCCAGTCGTCAACAAGCCAGCCGTCCTTTGGACTTTCTGGTGGATATGGTACCGGATAATGCTTTCTCTGCTTTGAGTAATAATAAACTCATGCTTCAAGTGATTTTCTTAGCGATGTTTTTAGGGATTTCCCTCTTGTTAGTAGGTGAAAAAAGTGCCAAACCCCTCAAAGATTTCTTTGATTCTTTGAATGATGTGGTGCTTAAAATGGTGGATTTAATTATGCTCACTGCGCCTTTTGCGGTGTTTGCTTTGTTGGCTAATGTGGTCGTGTCCTCAGGAGATCCTGAACTGTTATATGCCCTTCTGTTTTATTCAGGAGTGGTAGTAGGTGGTCTATTTTTGATGGTTTGTTTTTACCTTGTGTTGGTCTCTGTGATCACCAAAAGAAACCCACTGTGGTTTTTAAAACAAATCAGTCCAGCACAGTTATTAGCATTTTCTACGAGCAGTAGTGCAGCAACCCTTCCTGTGACTATGGAGCGTGTGGAAGAACACCTTGGCGTGGATAAAGAAGTATCTAGTTTTGTCTTACCAGTAGGCGCGACCATCAATATGGATGGTACCAGTTTATACCAAGCGGTAGCGGCTGTGTTTATTGCGCAAGCTTTGGATTTTGACTTGACGTTTACAGATCAATTAATGATTGTTCTCACAGCGCTTTTAGCGTCGATCGGAAGTGCAGCAGTCCCTGGTGCGGGAATGGTGATGTTGGTGATTGTGTTAGAGTCGGTTGGCTTTCCAGCAGATAAATTAGCCATTGGATTGGCGCTTATTTTTGCAGTGGACCGTCCCTTAGATATGTGCCGTACCATGGTAAATGTCACAGGCGATGCTACCGTGTCTATGATTGTTGCTAAGTTTGAAGGCAAGCTCCATAAACCAAAATCTAAAGAATGGGATGACCATTTGGAGGAGGTGAAGTAATTTTTTTAGATACTTTACGAGAGGATTTTTGCGTTAGCTTGGGAATTTATTTTTAATCAGACTGTTTAGAAATTCATCAGGAGACATTACAGCAAGCAATGATTTTTTAAAATCTTTCCCATTTCTTGTAATGATTAATTCACAGCTAGAATCAATTGCACTGATATATTGAAGTGCATCTTCAAAATCATGAAATGAAGAATTTAAGCCTTTTTCAATGGTTTGTGCATCAAGCAAACAAATTTCACTTATAACATTAAATTTCCTTAATTTCTCTTGAGCTTTTTTTGAGTTTTCAAATTTTGAAAGAAAATAATTCACGGTAGCAAATGATAGAGGCGAAACGACTAAAGTTAAGATCTTTTTTTCTGCTAAAGAAGCTATTTTTGCTATGGACTCATAGAATGGTTGGCGCTCCCCCAAAAGATCTAACATTACATTGGTATCTATAAAAATTCTTTTACTCATTTATATTTCTCCATTAAGTAGTCTGAGTACCCTTCTTTATAATCTAAATCAGCCGGAATGTTAACACCTGTTGCCATACTTTTTACAAAAGGAGAAATTTCAAAATCAGTTTCATTTTTTTCAGACGTAAGCGATTGAAGATAAGCTTCTACAATCCTAGATAAACTCATTTTTTTATCAAAAGCATATTTTTTTGCATCAGTAATAATCTTCTGATTTAACTTTAATGTTAGTTTCGTATCCATAAAATTAATCTATACGTACAAATATAATAAATTCATCCGTATTAAGCGGTTTTTGAAAAGGTTTTTAGGCACCTAATTCAGCAAATACAAGCTGAATTTGCCTGCGGCAGGGAGATATTTACAGAAGAAGGCAAGAACAAGCAATTACTTATAGCCATTGTTGTGTGTAGTGTTTTATTCGTTAATTTCTTTTTTTAGTTCATTCGGTAAAAACATATCTATTTCATCGTTTGAAAGTGTTAATTCTTCGTTTAATTTTAAGGCTTTTGTAGCTTCTTTATATGCTTTATTTATTGTTCTTGGACTGCCTTTATAGATATTGTTCAGCCTGTCCTTTAATGAATCTCGTTTTTCAATAAGCACATCCAATTCTATAATTTCTGCTTTTATATCTGTTAGTAAAGAAAAATATTCTTCTCTGACATTCCACAAATCAGAAGCAGATTCAGAATGCTTTTGTGCAATTTCTCCTAAATCGTGACCTTTTACATAAGTATTTATAGCAAACAAGATTGCAGATAAAATTGCCGTCACAATTCCAATTATCTTGTTTTCTCCAAATACTGCAATTAACACACCTGTTGTGGTTAATGCTGATAAAACAATTTGGATATATTTTATAACATTGTGTCTGTTAGAAATAATATCCGCACACTTTTCTTGTGTTTTGTGAGACCAAACAACTCTACCAAAACATTCTCTTATTTGTGATTCAAGTATTTTAACTTGGGAATTTGTATCCATATATTTCTCTCCATTTTTGTTTAGCTGAATAGTATTGTTTATTTCTTTGAAATTCAATAGCTTCTACAGCTTTGTCATAGGCTAATTTAGCTTTATATTCAAACTTTCCTTTTCTGTAAATTAATTGATTACTTCCTAAAGCATACCAATATGTTTGAGTTTCCCTTTGATTTTTTAAATAACTAAAAAAATCTCTTGCCATTAAATCATAATACAGATAGGATTTGTCTTTATTGTCCCAATTACTTAAAAAATTATAGGCAAGAGTGTCAATTAATAATCCTCCCATTGGTACATTACAAAAGCCTTTCCAAGCTCTTGTCATTTTACACAGTCTTTTGAGGTTGTAATTTAATTTCGGGTCTTCTTGATTTACTTTATCTATTTCGGGATGAGGATTAGTCTTTTTCCAAGAGCCTCCATTATTTGAGTCAGGAAAAATGTATGATTTATCCTCATTTTGAAAAGCAGGAACAACCTCAAAATTTATATTATCTGCAAAATTTATTGCGATAACTTGTCCATCTGCACCCAATTTAGAAGTTGAATAAGTTTTTCTTATTGAATCTCTTACTGCTTGCAAAAGAGATGATTGGCCATTATATAAATAATTATCGTAAGTGGTTTTTAAGTGAGCAGGTAAAACGAAAATCATATCAATATCGCTTTCGTCTACCATAGAAGTATTTCTGCCGTAAGAACCAACATATCTACTAAAAAGCGTTTCACTTGGACTTCCCCAAAAGTCAGTATTCAATCTATTCGTAATCGCTTTATATCTTCTCGAAATTGTCGAGCGTTTTTCTGTTCCAATAATTAAATTGTCGCAAAAGGTTTTAAAATATTCAGCTTCACTCATAAATTTTAATCAATTTGTCGGTTTCGGTTACATTACACACAACTAGTTATATGGAGAATAAACTTCCTGTTTATACGCCTCAAATTCCGGATAATAGGAACTTTTGTTCTCGTTTATTGTTTTTTCATATTCTAAAGTCTGCATTCTTTTTTTTAGTTACATTCATTCAGCGCATATATTAAGGGTATTAAAAACACCACATACCCACACACCGCTGTGTAGTTACAGTTTCTTAATACTTTACTTAAATCATGAATTGGTTAAAAATGAAGAATCAGATTTGGGGTCTAAGTCCGCATAAATGTAGTAAAAATAATTTAATAGCGGCTAAAGGAGTTGGGTTTTAATATTATGGCGTTCAGTAGGTTCAATCTAAAAACCGATCTTTCAGTTCTGGAGAGGGGACCCTGCATTGAGATTGTTTTCCAAACCAGCGGTAACGGTTGTTGGCGATGAACCGATACAAGCCGTCCCGAATAAAACGGGGGATGAGGTATCCAATGAGAAACACATAAAACCCACCACCTAAAATGTTGCACAGTTTTAGAACTGCGTTACTTCTATCGTAGAATTTACCGTCTAAATAAACTATAATCGTATCTAAATTTTCACGATTTAGCAGCGCTTTTGGAATAATGTTTTGGGCATATTCACTTTGTAGAGACGCGAATTTTAAAACCTCTTTTTTGTCTTTTGAAATGAGGAAGTTCACACTGCGATTGCAGAGGTTACACACGCCATCAAAAAAGACACTAGTTTGCATTATTTTTTAGAATTCACATACTCCAAGCGGTCAATATTAACCGTCGTTGTAAACAGTCCATAATTCACCACTGCTTTGTTTTTTTCGAGTTTATCCAAAGTCCCCACAGCGCGACCATCTTCCAAACGTACTGAATCTCCAACCACAAGAACACGTTTTGGTTTGGGTGGAATCAAGGCTGCTTTTTCTTTTTGTTTCTTCTTTTCTTTGCGAATCACCGCTACTTTTTGGTCCACCTCTTTTTTAAGCTCTGTTTCTTTAACTTTTTGCGCCTTTTTTTGTTTCAGAGTAATTTTTTGACGTTTGGAATTTTCGATCTGAACCAATTTAAACAGCTCACTCATCAATTCGCGTTTCCGATTGTTCTCAAAATAACGCTCCCCTAAATCACTGATTTTTTGCCCAAGATAGACCAATCGCTGGTTGCTGTCAAAAAGTTCTTGATAGCTTTGTAGTTTCTTCTTGGCCTTCGCATTGGTTGTTTCCAATTTGTCAGCTTCTAAACTCTTTTTAATCTCATTTTGTTTGAGTGCTCGCTCTGTTTTTTCCAGTTTAGAACGCTCTTTTTGCAGCTTTGCAATGGTTTTATCGAACCGTATTTTGCCACGTTCAATTTTCTTTTTAGACCGATTGATCAAACTAAAAGGAATGCCGTTTTTCTGAGCTACCTCAAAAGTAAAGGAGCTACCGGCTTGTCCAATGACCAACTTATACAATGGGAGTAAGGTCTTTTCATCAAACAACATATTTGCATTCTGAATGTGCGGCAATTCGTTGGCCAAAAGTTTCAAATTACTATAATGTGTGGTAATAATTCCAAAGGCTTCTCTCTCGTAAAATACTTCCAAAAAAGTCTCTGCCAAAGCTCCACCCAGTTCTGGATCACTACCCGTTCCAAATTCATCAATTAAAAAGAGGGTATGTTTATTACACTTCTTTAAAAAATAATTCATTTGTTTCAAGCGGTAACTATAGGTGCTTAGGTGGTTTTCAATGGATTGGTTATCCCCAATATCACTTAAAATCGAATCAAATAAACAGAGTTTTGAGCGTTCATGCACAGGAATCAACATCCCCGATTGAACCATTAATTGTAGCAAACCGACTGTTTTTAGGGTGATACTTTTACCGCCAGCATTTGGTCCTGAAATGACAATAATCCGACTGTCCGTCGTCATGGTAATCGTTTGTGGAAAGGTCGTAATACCCTCACTTTTATTCGCCACCAACAACAAAGGATGGTAAGCGTCCACGAGGTCTATTTCTTGATGTTTGGTCACTTCTGGAAGGACAGCATCAATAACTTTGGCATACTTTGCTTTGGCATAGATGACATCTATTTTGGTCAGAAATTTCTGATAGGATTCTAACAACGGACTGTAGCCGCTTATAAAACTAGTGAGTTCTAGTAAAATTCGTTTGATTTCTTCCGTTTCTTCAAACTCTAAATTATTAAGATCGCGTTGGTGTTGTTGGGTTGTATCCGGTTCAATATAGACGATACTGCCGGTTTTACTAGAACCCAATATACTTCCTTTGACCTTACGGCGATGCATGGCTTTTACGGCCAATACACGGCGGTTTTCCATGACTGTTTCACGAATGTCATCCAAATACTCAGCACTGTTGTACATGCTTAAAGCAGAATTGAAACTCGTGTTTATTTTTGTGCGAACAGATTGAATCGATTTCCGCAGTCCGTACAATGTATCAGAAGCATCATTCCGAATCTCTCCAAATTTATCAACCACACTATGAATGGCTTCTGGAATGTCTTTATTGGCTTCTAGTTGTAAAGAAACTTTATGTAATAGGGGATAGTACTCATGAAATTTTTTGAAGAACTTCAACAGTATGTTTGTGGTCACACAGATGCTCGCTATTTTTCGAAACCCATCTATTTCAAGATAATTATTTTCAATCCGAATCAATTTTAATTCTGCAGTGATCGCATCAAATCCATGGTTAGGAATTCGATTTTCGTTATCAAAAGAAGACACAAATTCATTAGTGAGTCGAAGTGCCTGAATTACATCCTCTCTTTGTGAAAATGGCAGCGTAGCAAGAATCTCATTTTTACCCAAGCTTGTAACATTGTGAGAGGCCACTTGTTGAATCACGGATTCAAATTCTAAATCTTGTAAAGTTTTCTTGGAAATATTAATCATTGTGTTCAAGCATAAGTCGTCACAAATGTAGGAATTAATGTTTAAAATATATAGCTTAAATTTGTTCCTTAAGCCTTAATCTTTAAGCCTCTTTATATGTTACAACTCAACGGGACTTGGCGTTCCCATTTAGAAACTGAATTTAAGAAACCCTATTTCGAGAAACTAGATGTTTTTGTGCGTGCAGAATATGGTTTACATCCGTGTTATCCACCCTTTAATCAAATTTTTAATGCATTTGACAGTTGTGCGTTTGAAGCGGTCAAGGTTGTGATTATTGGTCAGGATCCTTACCATGGTGAAGGGCAAGCCAATGGATTGTGTTTTTCTGTGAACAAAGGCATGCCGCATCCACCGTCTTTAAAAAATATTTTTAAGGAATTAGAATCCGATTTAAAACTTCCATATCCATCCAGTGGCGATTTAAGTTCTTGGGCTAGCCAAGGAGTGTTGCTATTAAATGCCACTTTGAGTGTACGTGCAAAGGAAGCAGGAAGCCATCAAAAACAGGGCTGGGAGAAATTCACAAATGCTGTGATTAAAACTCTTTCTAGTGAAAGATCGGATTTGGTTTTTTTGTTATGGGGGAGTTTTGCTAAAAATAAAGTGAGATTTATCGATACAGAAAAACATACAGTTTTACAAACAGGACATCCATCGCCTTTGAGTGCCAATCGTGGGTATTGGTTTGGAAATAAACATTTTAGTAAAACAAATGAAGTACTGGAATCGTTGAGTAAATCTCCAGTACAGTGGGGTTAATCTTCTAAATTAGCAACCAATTGATTGTAGGGGAGCTTTTTGGAAATGATATCTAATTTCAAGAGTTGATTTTGAACTGCTTCTACGGTTTCAGCTTCAATATTTTCTAGCGACCATTCTGTAAGTGCTAGCCAATTTTTTACATCTTCAATTTTTTGCTCGTAACGTTTGGAAATAATCCCATCAATTTCAGGGATATCTTTAAAACCGGCTGTAATGGAATTGATGACTTCTAAAACGGCTTGAAGGGTTTCTTTTTCATTAGTTATAAATTCATCGCGTACCGCAATTACAAAACATGGCCAAGGCGTAGGGCAATCGCCCAAACGTCTGAAAGTTTTTTGATCCACCAGAGGCTTTGTTGTAAATTTCTCCCACATAAAATAATCAGCGTTCTCTTTTGTAAGTGCATCCACTGCACCCTCTAAATCTTTCACAACTTCAAATTCTAAATCGGTGGCTGTATTCCAACCTAATTCTAACGCATTCACATATGCCATCAAATGAGATCCAGACCCAAACCGACTGATAGCAGCACGCTGACCTTTGAGCTCACTAAGTTCTTTGTAAGTAGATTTTTCTGCCACATGAATTCCCCAAATTAAAGGGGATTCTACAAAAACCTGTACAATTTTACAGGGACTTCCTTCCGTAATATCTTTTATGATGCCTTCCGTTAGGATGACAGCGATGTCAATTTCGTTTTCTCGAAGTGCTTTGGTCATTTGACCTGTGCCACCAAAATAATCGTTCCAACGAACATTGATGTTTTTGGGTTTAAAATGCCCCTGTTTTAGTGCTAAATACCAAGCGTAATTGAAGTGTTCGGGAACTCCGCCAATGCGTACGTTTTTCATCTAAGAAATGAGTTTATTGAGCGTATAGATTATTAATTTTTCTATGGTGGCTTGCGGATTCTTGCTAAAAGTTCCTAAAGCTCTGTTGGCTAAAATAGCGTTCATAGAACAGGCTTCATGTCCTAATAATTTTGAAAGGCCATAAATGGCAGAGGTTTCCATTTCAAAATTGGTCACTCTTAAGCCGTTGTACTCAAAACTATCCATCTTATGATTCAGACTGTCATCTTGTAATTCTAAGCGTAATACGCGCCCTTGAGGCCCGTAGAATCCACCACAAGTCGCTGTCAATCCATTAATGGTTTGTTCGCTTTTTAATTTTGCTTCTAAGCGGTTCGAATTTTGAATGATAACCGGGTAGGGTTTTTGTGGACTCCATTGTGTATGAGCCACAAAAGCAGCTTCAATATCGGCATGTTTGATGGCGTCAATTTTATAAGACTGTAACATTCCATTAATATCCATTCCATACGCACTCAATACAAAGCTGTCAATATCAATATCAGGTTGTAAAGCACCTGAAGTTCCGATGCGCACAATTGATAAACTTGTTTTAGTCGCTTTGATTTCACGAGTTTCAAAGTCGATATTAACCAAGGCATCCAGTTCATTCAAAACAATATCAATATTGTCAGGTCCAATCCCTGTAGAAATTACAGACAATCGTTTTCCTTTATAGGTTCCTGTTTGGGTTTTGAATTCGCGACTTTGGACTTCAAAATCAATAGAATCAAAATGCTTTGTAACTTCCCCAACACGTTCTTGATCGCCTACAAAAATAATGGTATCCGAAATGTCAGAAGGTTTCAAATGAAGATGGTAAATACTACCATCGGGGTTGAGTATGAGTTCAGAGTTTTTTATAGACATTTTATTGTTTTATAGTTAGCCCCCAACACGTTTGACATGGAATCCTAATTCTTTTAAAAACCCCATAATTTTGTCTCTATAATCCCCTTGAATGATGATGGTATCGTTTTTAAAACTACCACCTACACTAAATTTCTTTTTGAGGTCTTTAGCTAGAATTTTAAAATCTTTGTCAGCTCCCGTGTAGCCTTCAATAATTGTGATGGGTTTTCCTTTTCGTTTTTCGTATTTACAAATAATAGGAGCGTCCTGCATCCATAGAGAAGTTTTTTCAACTTCAGAGGGGTCTTCAGGACTTTCGGTATGCTCTGGAAATAGGTTTTTTAGTTGATCTTTTAAATCCATTATTTTTTAGCTAATCCCAATTCTCTTATTCGTTGATCTAAATATTCACCAGCAGTAATGTCTTCAAATTGTTTGGGATGTTCAGCATCAATACAATTCTCTAAGACATCTAATTTCATAGCACTTATAGGGTGTAAGAAAAAAGGAATTGAATAGCGAGAGGTCCCCCACATTTCACGTGGTGGGTTGACCACACGGTGTATGGTTGATTTTAATTTATTATTGGTGTGACGCGATAACATATCGCCCACATTTATCATTAATTCATCTGGATTTGCAATGGCATCAATCCAATCGCCATCAAGGTTTTGAACCTGTAATCCTTTTCCTTGAGCCCCCATTAGTAACGTAATCAGGTTGATGTCGCCATGCGCTGCAGCACGTTCGGCATTTTTTGGTTCTTCATGAATGGGTGGGTAGTGAATAGGTCGTAAAATACTATTTCCATTATGAACATAATTGTCAAAATAAAATTCATCCAATCCTAAATGAAGGGACAAAGCTCTCAAAACATAGGTAGCTGTTTTTTCCAGCATCTTATAAGTTTCTTTTCCGACTTTATTAAACTCAGCCAATTCACGGACTTCTACGTTTTCATGGTATTCTGCTTCGAGTTCTGGATTGTCTTGTACATACTGTCCGAAATGCCAAAACTCTTTTAAATCGCCTTCTTTTCTTCCTTTTGCACTTTCTTTGCCAAAGGATACATACCCACGTTGTCCTCCAATGCCTGGAACTTCATAGCTTTGTTTTTGAGCTGTTGGTAAATCAAAAAATTTCTTTATTTCAGAATATAATGTATCTACTAAAGTATCATCCAAAAAATGACCTTTAAGTGCTACAAAACCAATAGTTTCATAGGCTTCACCAATCTGATTAACAAACTTCTGTTTGCGTTTAGGATCGTTAGATATGAAGTCTAAAAGATTGACACTTGGGATTTTATTCATGGCTTTTGTTTAATCATGTTTATAACAAAGATAACAATTCAAAAGTTTTACAAAAGCAATTTTTAAAGTTAAACGTTTCTAATTAATATTTTCCTATTTTTGAGGGACAAACAAACTAGATTTGAAACCATTATTTCAGTACGATTTTAAAGAAATCAGTTCAAAAACTCGAAAGTCTTTGTATTTCAATATGTTGAAATCCAGACTTATTGAGGAGAAAATGTTGATCCTACTTAGACAAGGAAAAATTTCAAAATGGTTTTCAGGTATAGGGCAGGAAGCAATTTCTGTGGGGGTTACAATGGCCTTAAATGCCGCCGAATATATCCTTCCTATGCACCGTAATTTAGGGGTGTTTACTACGCGGGAAATCCCCTTACATCGATTGTTTTCTCAATGGCAAGGAAAAGCCGGTGGGTTTACAAAAGGACGGGACCGTTCGTTTCATTTTGGAACTCAGGATTATAAAATTATAGGAATGATTTCTCATTTAGGCCCCCAACTTGGGGTTGCTGATGGGATTGCACTCTCTCACATATTAAAAAAAGAAGCCAAACTAACCGCTGTTTTTTCTGGGGATGGTGGAACTAGTGAAGGCGATTTTCACGAAGCACTAAATGTAGCTTCTGTTTGGAATTTACCCGTTTTATTTTGCATTGAAAATAATGGGTATGGACTTTCTACTCCGTCTAATGAACAGTATAATTGCGAATCCATTGCCGATCGTGGCGTGGGCTATGGTATGGAATCTCATATAATTGAAGGCAATAATGTGATGGAAGTGTTTTCTAAAGTAGATGCTATTGCCAAAAGTGTACGAAAGAATCCACGCCCTGTTTTAATTGAATTTAAAACATTCAGAATGCGAGGCCATGAAGAAGCAAGTGGAACAAAATATGTTGCTCAAGAATTGTTAGATACTTGGGCACAAAAAGATCCCATATCAAATTTTGAAGTCTACCTGCTTCAAGAGAAGTTGATTACACAATCTGAAATAGATGATTTTAAAGAGGCTTTTAAAAATGACATTCAAGATGGATTGCAACTAGCTTTTGACGAGCCTGCAATTATTCCAGACTTGAAAACTGAATTAGCAGACGTTTACAAACCTTTTGAGTATATAGCTTCCGAACCTACTTCAAACCAAGAGACAAAACGTCTTATAGATGCTATTTCTGAGGGACTCCGACAGTCTATGGAAGTACATTCAGATTTGTTGATTATGGGGCAAGACATTGCTGAATATGGAGGCGTTTTTAAAATTACAGAAAATTTTGTTGAACAGTTTGGAAAAGCACGTGTTCGAAATACACCTATTTGTGAATCTGCGATTGTAGAAGCCGCAATGGGATTGTCTATTGCTGGTATCAAATCAGTCGTGGAAATGCAGTTTGCAGATTTTGTAAGCTCAGGATTTAATCCCGTAGTTAATTATTTAGCGAAATCCCATTACAGATGGGGACAAGCTGCGGACATTGTAGTTCGTATGCCATGTGGAGCTGGCGTAGCAGCAGGACCTTTTCATTCCCAAACGAACGAAGCTTGGTTTACCAAAACACCAGGACTAAAAGTGGTATATCCTGCCTTTCCTTACGATGCTAAAGGATTGCTTGCAACCGCTATAAACGACCCAAATCCAGTCTTGTTTTTTGAGCACAAAGCTCTGTATCGAAGTATAAGACAAGAAGTTCCCACAGATTATTTCACCTTGCCATTTGGGGTGGCGTCTGTTCTTAAAAAAGGGTCTGAGGTCACAATCATCACTTATGGTGCAGCGGTACATTGGGCACTAGAAACCTTAGACAAACATCCGCATATATCAGCTGATTTAATTGATCTAAGAACTTTACAGCCTTTAGATTTTGAAACCATTTTAGCATCCATCAAAAAAACCAATAAAGCCATTATTCTACAAGAAGACTCGTTGTTTGGAAGTATTGCTTCCGATATTTCGTCTCAATTGATGGAGCAAGCGTTTGAGTTTTTAGACGCACCTGTAAAACGTGTGGCAAGTATAGAAACACCGATTCCATTTGCAAGTGCGCTAGAACAGCAGTATCTTGCAAAGCGAACTTTTGAACAAGAATTAATAGCGTTATTAGCGTATTAAATGGAGTATTTAGAATTATTTTTTAATGCCTTTTTAGGTACTGTACAGTGGACATGGAAATCCATTTGTTTTGAGGTGCCTTGGACGCGCAATTATTTTTGGGGATTGATAGCGATCTCATTAATTGTGTGGGGAGTTGAAATGTTATTTCCATGGCGCAAACAACAATCTGTTTTTAGAAAAGATTTTTTTCTGGATGGATTTTATATGTTTTTCAACTTTTTCATATTTAGTATGTTTATTAGCGGCGTGTATAAAATCATTACAAAAATCTCGGTTGATGAATTTCAGATAAGTCCAAATGCCATTGCCCTTATTGATTTGTCAAATTTTTCTCCAATACTTCAATTATTGATTTTCTTTGTAGTTCTTGATTTTGTACAATGGTTGACCCATATATTGTTGCATCGTTTTTCGTTTTTATGGAAATTTCATAAAGTACACCACTCTGTAAAAGAAATGGGTTTTGCGGCTCATTTACGTTACCATTGGATGGAAAATATTCTTTATAAACCTTTTAAAGTAATCGCGCTGATGTTGTTGGGAGGCTTTGAACCTGAACAAGCATTTATTGTTCATTTTATTGCCATTTCAATTGGTCATCTGAACCACGCAAATATCAAACTAGATTATGGACCTCTTAAATTTGTGTTTAACAATCCTGTAATGCATTTATACCACCATGCAAAAGCCTTGCCTGAAAACCATAAAATAGGAGCTAATTTTGCCATCAGTCTCAGTGTGTGGGATTATATTTTTAAAACCAATTACGTCCCCACGCCTGATAAAAACCTCGTGTTAGGCTACAGCGACGACCAACAGATGCCGTCTGGTTTTTTTGGTCAATTATTTTATGGGTTTAAAAAAGGAGATTAATTTAAAAATCTTTTCGAGCATTCAAAAAATCTGTAATCAAATAGGAGAGGAGTTTTCCTGTTTGTGCGTTTGTCAGCGAATCATTGGTACTTGTAGCCGCTTCACAAATATGTAAATAAGTCGCGTTCGGATGGCTTCCAAAATAGTGTACAAAACGACGTGTTTGATTTACTGAAAATCCACTCGGAGTTTGCGCACTGCTAGGGATGTTTTGAATGGCATCACAATCAATTTCAATACCAAATTTTGAGTTTGATATAAACCCCATTGCGATTTTTGAGGCTTTCTTAAAAGAGTTCTTTTTTCGGACACTAAGGTCTTCAAAAGTATTGAATTTTATATTTGATTTTGATGCCTCTATATAATTTAAAACCTCTTTAGAAGTATAGTTTTCATGCAGTCCAAAAATATAATAGCGGTCTAAATATCCTTCTTCAATAGCATACCTAAACCCATTTCCACTGTGCCGGCCTTCGAGTGCTCTTAAATCTGTATGTGCATCAAAATTTAGAGCGTTTATTTTTGATTCTAAAGCGATTGAACTCCCTTTGATAGCACCATACGCATTGTTGTGTCCCCCCCCAATGAGTATTGGAATTTTTCCTGCTTTTACGATTGTACAGACCAGTTGAGTTACACATTGGTCAATTTTCTCCACATAGGTTCGATAGGTGTGTTGGAGCTGATCTGTCTTTACAGTGGATAATACATCGTATAGATCCGTGAAATCTAAATGTCCTAAAATAAGAACATTAGAAGGGTTTGTAAATTCATTGCTTTGAAGGTTTAAAAGCGATTTTAAGGTAGGGTCCCAAGTGTTTTTTGCCCCAGCTTGTCCATTGTTTGCCAATACCCCAATATCTTCTTTGATTCCAAAAAGCACAAATTTCACTTTAGAATCAGCAAGCAGCGATGGTAAATCGTTAAGATTGGATACATATTTAGCATCCTCAAAAAATTTAGTTTCTCCAGATCTTTTGGTTGTAATGTTATCTAACGTTTCGGAAGTAATAATTTGAAGATTGTTCATTTTTTGTAATACATTTGCTGGACTTTAAAATTACAATTTTTTTATTGTTTTAAGAACTCTTTATTTTAATCCTTATTAAACACTAGCATGAATTCTACATCTTCAAACAAAGGCTCAAAGGCAGCGATTATTATTTTAGCTTTATTGCTTATTGGAACTTTATTTTATGGCTATAAAATGCATCAAGAAAGTAGTGAAACTGAGGCGATCCTCCAAAGTGAAAAAAGTGAAGTTCTTAGAAATTTAGAAAACATGTCTTCTTTGTATAACGAAGCAAACGCCGATAATGAAGTTGCGAATGAAAAATTGATCGAAGCGCAAGCCCGTCTAGAAACTCTTATGGCAGAGCTTAAAGCTTCAAAATCGTCTGTGTCTGCATTGCTTAAGTACAAGAAAAAATATTTTGAGCTGGAATCTGAAATGGAAGTATTATTAGATGAAAATGCAACTCTAAAATTCCAAAATGCATTATTAGAAACTTCTTTAGACAGTACGCAAGTTGAATTGTCTACTCAGTTGGCTTCTAATAGTCAATTAGAAGAACAAAACCTTCGTTTGACAGAGTCTGTGGACGTTGCTAAAAAACTAACCGTTGAACGTTTGAATGCGTTTGGAGTAATTCAAAGAAATTCTGGCAAGTTAGTTCCAACGACCCGTGCTTCAAGAGTTGACAATTTAAGAATATGTTATTCAGTACCTTCAAATCTATTAACAGAATCAGGGGATAAAAAATATTTCGTTCAAGTTATCGATCCCAGTCTTAATGTAATTGGTTCTAATACGCCTGTTCAGTTTGAAGAAGGTGTTTTAAAATATAGTTACGTGAGCGCATTCACATACGACAACCAATTGTTAGATGTTTGTGATTTTGTTTCTCCTGAAGAAGGTGACTATGGAAAAGGAATCTACACTGTAAATATGTTTGATCAGAATGTATTGATTTCTACGTCAACATTTACTTTGAAATAGGGGAAATTTAATTTACAAATTCACCGTTAATCATCACTTTATGAATGGGGTTATTCCCAAAATGGTAAGGGATCTGACGGTAAGATGTCATGTTTTTTGTGATGATAAGGTTTGCTTTTTTCCCTGTTGTTATGCTTCCATATTCTTCGGAGATATCCATTGCATAAGCACCATTTAGGGTCGCTGCATTGATGGCTTCTTCGGGTGTCATGTTCATTTTGATACAGGCAAGACTTACTACAAAATTCATGTTTCCACTAGGAGAAGAGCCGGGGTTATAATCGGAGGCAAGGGCAAGGGCCATTCCCGAATCAATTAATTTCCGAGCAGGTGTATAAGGGATTCCTAAAAAAAAGGAACATCCCGGAAGGGCAACGGGTATTGTATTTGAATTTTTTAAAACATCAATATCTTCTTGATTCAGAATTTCCAAGTGATCGACTGACAGGGCTTTGTATTTAACTCCTAATCCAACACCTCCAAAAGCATTAAATTGATTCACATGAATTTTTGGTACCAGTCCATAAGGCATAGCGGCTTTCAAAATTTGTTCGGTATCATCTACTGAAAAATAGCCTTTTTCACAAAATACATCAACAAAATCAGCTAAATTTTCACGGTGTATTTCTGGGAGCATTGTGTTGATAATCAAATCAATATAGGCTTGTTTATCAGTTTTATATAGTTTTGGAATCGCATGCGCTCCCAAAAAGGTTGCTTTTATTTTTAAGGATGAGGTGCCTTTAATGGCTTTGATGACACGAAGCATTTTAAGCTCCGCTTCGGGACTGAGTCCATATCCAGATTTTATTTCCAAAGCACCGGTGCCTAGTTGAATGAGTGCATTTACACGCTCCATGGATTGTTCAAAAAGTGCTTCCTCACTTGTGGCTTGTAAGGTTTGAGCGGAATTCAAAATACCGCCGCCTTTTGCTGCTATATCTTCGTAGCTTAATCCATTCAATCGATCTACAAATTCTTGCGAGCGGTCGCCTGCATACACCACATGCGAATGACTGTCGCACCAAGATGGAAGTATTATTCTCCCAGTGACATCTATAACTTCATCCGTTTCTTGAATGACTACATCTGCCATAGATCCAAAATCTAAAATGGTATCGCCTTGAATTCTTAAAAATGCATTTTTGATATGCGGTAAATCCTTCATTGAATCTCCCATCACTTTTACTTCCGATTTTGGGCGGGTTTGAAGTAATTCTTTAATGTGAGTAAAAAGGATATTCATAGATTTATTTTGAGTTTCCAATCATGTTTTCTGGTTTGACCCAAGCATCGTAATTTTCTGCGGTTACATACCCCAAATTGATGGCTTCTTCTTTGAGCGTCGTTCCATTTTCATGCGCTGTATTTGCTATTTCAGCAGCTTTGTAATACCCGATTTTGGTGTTTAAAGCGGTGATTAACATCAATGAGTTATTTAATAATTTTTCAATAACATCGTGGTTAGGTTCAATGCCTGAAGCACAATGGGTTTCAAAACTCAAAGCGGCATCGCCTAACAGTTGTGCAGATTGCAAGAAATTAGCCGCCATCATTGGTTTAAAAACATTTAGTTCATAATGTCCCTGGGTGCCTCCAACAGAAATTGCAACATCGTTCCCCATCACCTGCGCACAGACCATTGTGAGTGCTTCACATTGTGTAGGGTTCACTTTGCCCGGCATGATTGAACTTCCAGGTTCGTTTGCAGGAATGGTAATTTCTCCAATTCCAGAGCGAGGTCCTGAAGCCATCATACGAATGTCGTTAGCGATTTTATTTAAGGAAACGGCCAATTGTTTTAATGCGCCATGACTTTCTACGATTGCATCATGTGCTGCAAGCGCTTCAAATTTATTGGGTGCTGTAATAAAGGGCAGTTCTGTAAAATCTGCAATATATTTTGCTACAAGTTCTGAATAGCCTTTTGGTGTGTTTAATCCTGTGCCAACAGCTGTACCTCCCAAAGCAATTTCACTTAAGTGTTCTAGTGTGTTTTTGAGTGCTTTTAGTCCATGGTCTAATTGCGAAACATAGCCCGAAAATTCTTGTCCTAAAGTTAGGGGCGTCGCATCCATGAGGTGCGTACGTCCAATTTTTACGACGGATTTGAATTTTTCAGACTTCGCTTGAAGTGTATCTCGTAAGTGTTGAATCCCTGGTATGGTTGTTTCTACTACTTTTTTATAGGCAGCGATATGCATCCCTGTGGGGAAAGTGTCATTTGAAGACTGGGATTTATTGACGTCATCATTGGGTTGAATGGTTTTTTCGCCTTCTCCAATAATTTTTCCAGCCAGTTGTTGTGCACGGTTGGCAATCACTTCGTTTACGTTCATATTACTTTGCGTTCCTGAACCTGTTTGCCAAATGACCAAGGGAAATTGGTCGTCGTGTTTGCCTGCAAGAATTTCATCACAGACTTGAGCGATTAAATCACGTTTTTCAGAAGCTAGAACTCCAAGCTCACAATTGGTGTATGCGGCTGCTTTTTTAAGATATGCAAATCCATACACGATATCAATTGGCATGGAAGCCGCCATCCCGATTTTGAAATTATTTCGAGAACGTTCGGTTTGGGCTCCCCACAATTTATCTGCGGGAACGTTTACATCTCCCATCGTATCTTTTTCTATTCTAAACTTCATAACATTCTGATTTTAATACAAATTTACGATTTTTTAACTTCAATTGCACACTGTTATGAGGCTGTTGGTAAATTTGAATTTTTATGTTGTAAAACAGGTTTTCTTATAGGCTAATTGCAGCGTAAAATAAACGTATGGACTGCTGCTACCACGTTAGCGGAAAATTGATGGGATATTTTCATAAACTATTTCTTTTTTTGGATGATAATTATTACTTAATTTTGACAGCTCTATGGAAGAATTAACATTAACAACACCTGCACTTTTATTTTCTGCAATCTCTCTAATTATGTTGGCATATACCAACCGTTTTTTAGCCTATGCTGCAGTAATTAGAAATTTGCACGGTATTTATTTAGAACGCAAAGAAGAATCTTTAATAAGACAGATTAAGAATTTAAAACTACGTCTAAACTTAACCCGATGGATGCAGATTTTTGGAATTTCAAGTTTATTGTTCTGTGTGTTGACCATGTTTTTAATCTATATTCATCAACATAATATGGCTGTTTGGATTTTTGGATTCGCTTTAATTTTATTAATCATTTCTTTGGCATTATTGATTAAGGAAATACAGATCTCTGCTCAGGCGTTGCAATACCATATTGCTGATATTGAAGAACATTTAGAAAAAAACTAAGGAGTTTTATTTTTATGTTCTCTCCGCGCTGGTGAGCGAATCTTTCGCGTTCCCAAATAAGCTTTATAAACCACGCAATTCAATCGTGCGGCAGCTGAACTATACACGTTGTTGTAGCCAGTTTTTATTCATTAATTAATTCTTCCCAAGTCGCTGTTGCAGATAGCATTCGGTTTTTAATTACTTTATCAACCTTTAGCCACATTAGGTTCTTCTGTTTTTCGACTTTATATCTAATAATCCACCAATACCAAAAGTCAGCAATTTTTTCACCTCGTAATTCCAATGTCAGAAAACCGTTCTCGGATTTCCAGTTTCCGTCTTTCAAAGTGAACATTCCAACTAGACACTCAACATTAAAATCGTTCTGGTGTAGAATAGCACCATCTTTCCTGAATTCGAAAACATCATCAGTAAGCTCTTTAGAAGTGCTTTCGAATAGTAAATCTTTTTCAGGGAAAAACCCACTTTTCATCCAATTCAATTCCCATTTTCCTACGAGACTATTTATTTCTTTTTCTTGGGCTTCCGATTTTCCAATTGCCATTAAAACTAATATTATCAATAAATTTTTCATTCTTATTTCGAATTTGCTACAACTACTGTATATCCGTATTAGTACCGATATTTCCATTATGTTAAATTAAGATGTCCTAACGACCTAATCAGGCAGATATCAGAACCCTTCCAATATGGTATTCAATAAAATAATATCTTAAGCTTCGGTTAAATTGCTTATGAAGATTTAGACTTGGGGTCTATCGTCACTCAAATCTACACTAATTTTTTAAATATCAAAAAAACGAATCGAATTTTAAAAGATAAATCTGAAATTTTATGTTGTAAAACTATTTTTCTTATAGTATATTTGCAGCGTAAAACTAAAGTACACACTATGTTTGATTTTGATCAGTATTTAGGATTTTTAGCATTTTTATCAATACTTACCTTAGGGTTTTGGTTGATGATCTTTTTATTAACGTTTGCCATCCCTTATTGGTTGGTAGGATCAGCTTTGGAACATTTCAAAGAAAAAAGAGACGCTAAAAAAGCAAAAGCAGAACAAGCTTAAAAAGCCTTCCCTTTATACGAATCAAAATCCAAAGCAATTATGTTTTGGATTTTTTTGTTTATTACCCCTGAAAACCATTTCCGAAGCCCCGTTGTGAATCTTTTTTCTTCTGATTAAAACGGTAGGTAAATGACAGATTGTAAGAGCGTACACGCCATCGGTAATAACTGTCACTATAAAACGTTGGAGTTGTCGATTCTAAGTTGCGACGCTGTGTATTAAATAAATCATTAATACTAAAGCTTAGAGATGCTTTTTCTTTGAACAGGTCTTTACTAAATGCCATGTTTGATGAAAATCGACCTTCTCGTCTGTTTACAGCATCAATTCGTGGACCATCATAACTTAATCGTGTCTGCCATTCAATGTTTCCTGGTAGGGTGTATTTGTTATTCAAACGAACAAACCAACCTAAGTTTTCGGAATCATAACTCAAGCCTTTATAACTCCCTCTAATAATGGATTGATACAGGTTAAAATTTACATTCATGTTCCATTTGTTCATTGGACGGTAGGTCAATGTAAACTCAAATCCATAGCGGTCGTTTTCAGCCAAGTTAATCGGACCACGACGAATGACTGGCACACTCTGACCATCAATTACAACTTCTTCGCCAGTGTCTTCACTTACAAAGGTGAAAATATCAGTCGCATGGTTAAAATATAAAGAAGTGTTGAGAGTTAAAAGATCAAACTTATTTAGATATCCAATGTCAAACCCGTTAGAATAACTTGGGTTCATATATGGATTCCCTTGAAACAAGTTTGTTGCACTGCTTCTTGAAGGAAATGGGTTCAGATACCAAGATCCTGGTCGACTGATTCGACGGTTATACCCCAAAGTCAAGCTTTGTGTTTCAGAAAATTCATATCCTAAATTAACCGTTGGAAAGAGTCCAATATAATTGTTGTTGGAGAACTCATTACTACTAAGCTGTTGAATGGTTATCCGTGTCGATTCCAAGCGCAAGCCTAACAAAAATGAAAATTTATCTTTTAATTTGCTTCCATATTGTGAGTAAAACGCATTGACTTCTTCTTTATACACTAATGTATTACTCACATCGGTATCCAACTCAAAAACGTTGTTGTTCGCAAATTCTAATTTATAGTCTGTTGTATTTTTACTGAATCGCCCGTTATAACCGGCTTCAAACCGACTGTTTTCTCCGATGGGAAGCGTAAAATCTGTTTTGAACAAAATACGTTTTTGATCTTCAATTGTTTGGACACGTTCAGCAGCCACAGAATTATTGTAAATCACAGAGCTTTCATCTTCAGCACTGTTTTCAACTTGGAAATCTGCAGTCAAACGGTGGTCGCTATTGCCATGAAACTGTTTGTCAAAATTAATAGAAAATTGTGTGGTTTCATCTGTTTCCAATTCGGGATCATAACGAAAGGACTGGCTAACAAGCGTTTTTGATGCATCAAGCGTTTCCGCTCTATTGAAGGTCTCATTGCTATTGTCGCTTTTTCTAACTAAAAAAGCAGATGTTAGAGAAGTCGTTGGATTGATGTACCATTCGATACCTGTATTGCTGTTAAATCCTTTTCGGATTCGTTCAAACGTGCGATATTCATTCCGAAACGTATTTGGTGCATCTTGAATAAGCAGTCCATTATCGTCGTATTCGGAATTGAAAAATTCGGTCTTTGTAGTGGAATTTCCGGGGCTGTTTCTGAATGTATAGCCTGAAGTATTAAAGATATTTACATTTCCTGTACGGTAGTTGATATTTCCGGAAGCTCCTAATTGATCTGGATGTCCTGCGTTCAAAATGACCGCACCGTTTAGTCCGAGTAACTTGCTTCGTCTTAAAATAATATTTAAAATTCCAGCAGTACCTTCAGCATCATAGCGTGCAGAAGGGGAGGTGATAATTTCTACTTTTTCAATGGCATCTGCAGGTAATTGTCGCAAGGCTTCGCTGGAGTTGAGCCCGACCAAACCAGAAGGTTTCCCATTTATTAAAATACGTACATTTTCATTTCCTCTCAAAGCAACATTGCCTTCAATATCAACAGAAACAGAAGGGACATTGTCTAAAACATCGCTCACACTTCCACCTCTGACAGTGAGGTCTTTTCCTACATTGTAGATTTTTTTATCCAGTTTGATTTCAACCGAGGTTTTTTCAGCAATGAGGTCAACAACTTCCAAGGTCTGTAGTTCTGCTTCCAGTTCAATGACTCCCAAATTAATGTCTTGAAGGATGTTATAATCTGTTTTTATAACGGTCATAAGCGAGAAATACTCAAAAGAAATTTCATAAACCCCTTTTGGAATGGCGATACTAAAATTACCTTCAGGATCTGTAATGCCGCCACCAACCAATTTTGTTTCAGTAGAACTATAAAACCCAACAGTTGCATATTCAAGCGGAGACTGACTTGCTCTTTCAACAATAGTTCCAGAAATGATGTACGTATCTGGTGGTTTTTGAGCGCTCAAAGAGCTATGTGCCAGAATTAAAGTTAAAACAAATAAGAAATACTTACTCATGAATTTTGGTTATTATTGGAAACAAAAGTAAACTCCTAAACTGTTTGTTCAGGTTAATATTGTGTTAAATAAAAGAGGGGTAATCACAAGTTAAATAACGTCTAGAATTCGCTCTTTTGGGCGTCCAATAACGCCTTTGTTTTTATGGATTACAATAGGACGTTCTATAAGCTTTGGATGCGCTGCCATGGCTTCAATCAATTCTTGATTTGACAACTCTTTTCCTTTGTAATCCGACTTCCAAATGGCTTCGTTTTTTCGCACAAGATCCATTGGTGGAATTCCTAAAATTGTAATGATTTCTTCCAGATCTTTTACACTCAAAGGATTGGAAATATAATCGATTACTTCATAAGGCAGTTCAGACGCTTGAACCGTTTGAAGTCCTTCACGCGATTTCCGACAGCGGTTGTTGTGGTAAATTTTTATCATAAGGTGTCTGATTTTTCTTTTTGGCCCATGAGCATTAGATATGCTTTTAGAAAAGGAGTAATGTCTCCATTCATTACAGTATCCACATTACCTGTTTCTTTAGCGGTTCGTACATCTTTCACTAGCTTATAGGGATGCATTACGTAATTCCGGATTTGACTTCCCCATTCAATTTTCATTTTCCCTGCTTCAATATCCTCGCGCTGTGCCAATTGTTTTTTGAGTTCAATTTCATACAATTGAGATTTCAGCATTTGCATTGCTCGAGATCGGTTGTCATGCTGTGAGCGCGTTTCAGAACATGAAATTTGAATCCCAGAGGGCTTGTGGGTTAATTGCACTTTTGTTTCAACTTTATTCACGTTTTGTCCACCTGCTCCACTCGAACGTGCGGTAGTAATTTCAATGTCTGCTGGGTTGATGTCGATCTCAATTGTATCATCGACAAGAGGATAGACATAGACAGAAGCAAAACTAGTATGGCGTTTGGCATTGCTGTCAAAAGGAGAAATACGCACCAAACGATGCACTCCGTTTTCGCCTTTTAGCCATCCAAAAGCAAAGTCTCCTTCAATTTGAAGTGTCACGGTTTTGATTCCTGCCACATCGCCATCTTGAAGGTTTAATTCTTTGATTTTGAAATTATTTTTTTCTGCATACATGATATACATCCGCATGAGCATACTGGCCCAATCGCAACTTTCGGTACCTCCGGCACCCGCAGTAATTTGTAGTACTGCACTGAGTCCATCTCCGTCCTCGGAAAGCATGTTTCTGAATTCAATATCTTCTAAGAAATTAGAGGCGAGCTCAAATTGTGCTTCAACTTCTTCAGCCGTCGTTTCTCCTTCTTTAAAAAAATCAAATAAGATTTCTAATTCTTCAGTGTAAGTTTGTGCTTTTTCAAAATCGCTTACCCACTTTTTATTGACTCGTAAAGATTTCATGAGCAGCTCGGCTGCTTTTGAATCGTTCCAAAAATCAGGAGAAAAAGTTTTTTCTTCCTCATTTTGAATTTCGATGCGTTTGGCATCTAAGTCAAAGATACCTCCTCAACGCTCCAAGGCGCTCAAAAAGATCTTTTATATGATCGTGTGTTATCATAATTTTATTTCGAAATACAAAAATAGAATTTATAGTATAGAATTAAAATAATATGTAGTTTTATATCCAAAATAAAATTCATGCAAATAGATTTAAGAAGCGATACGGTTACAAGACCCTCCAAAGGGATGTTAGACGCTATGATGACTGCCAAAGTAGGGGATGATGTGTATGCAGAAGATCCAACAGTAAATGCTTTAGAAGCTCGAGTTGCAACGCTTTTTGGTAAACCAAAAGCCTTGTTTTTTCCTTCTGGAACCATGGCCAATCAAACTGCAATCAAGCTCCATACACAGCCAGGTGAACAATTGATATGTGATAAATATGCACATGTTTATAATTATGAAGGGGGCGGTGTTTCTTTTAATAGTGGCGTATCGTGTCAGCTAGTCGATGGACATCGCGGTATGATGACCGCAGCACAAGTCGAAGCAGCGATCAATCCTCCTGATTTTTATCACAGTCCATTGACCTCTTTGGTAACTCTGGAAAATACAACTAATAAAGGTGGCGGTGCTTGTTGGGATTTTAATGAAATTTCTAAAATTCGCACGGTTTGTGACACCCATCATTTAGGGCTCCATTTAGATGGTGCTCGATTGTGGAATGCACTCAATGCAAAATCTGAAACAGCTCTTCAATACGGAGATATTTTTGATACTATTTCTGTGTGTTTTAGTAAAGGACTTGGAGCTCCCGTGGGTTCTATGCTGGTTGGAGATGAAGCATTGATGAACAAAGCCTTACGCATTCGAAAAATGTTGGGTGGTGGCATGCGTCAAATAGGATCGCTCGCAGCCGCAGCTTCCTATGCATTAGACCACCACTACGATCGCCTCAAAGACGATCATAAAAAAGCGAAAGAGATTGCAGTAGTTTTGCAAACATTGGAAGCTGTATCTATCGTAGAACCCGTAGAAACAAACATTGTCATTTTTAAATTAAACTCTAATTTTCCTGAGGGGCTATTTTTAGATAATTTAAAAGCACATAATGTTCTTGTAAGTGATATGGGAAGTGGTAAGCTCAGAATGGTAACGCATTTGGATTATACCGATGCAATGCATGCCAATCTTTTAGAAATTTTGAGCAAACCCTAATAATTTTTCGTAAGTTTATGCCTCTCAACCCTAATTTACAATGTTATGAAAATCAAATTTTTATCTCTAATTTTAATAAGTTCACTGTTTTCTTGTGATACTAAGACTCAAAAATCAATGTCTGAATTACCAAAAGCTCCATTAGCGAAACAAATACCCAAAAATTTAACAATTCACGACGATGTTCGGGTTGATGAATTTTATTGGTTAAAAGATAGAGAAAATCCAGAAGTGATTGATTATCTCAATAACGAAAACGATTATTATAATGCCCATACGGCACATACGAAGGAGTTTCAAACGTCTTTATTTGAAGAAATGAAGTCAAGAATTAAAGAAGATGACAGTTCTGTTCCTTATAAATACAACGGATATTGGTACATCACCAAATACGAAAAAGGGAAAGATTATCCGATTTACACCCGAAAAAAAGAATCTTTAGAGGCAGCGGAAGAACTCTTGTTTGATTGTAATGAAATGGCTAAAGATCATTCTTATTTTAGGTTGGTAGGCTTGAATATAAATCCTAATAATGATTTGGTTTCTTATGGTATTGATACCACAGGCAGACGACAATATACATTACATATTAAAGACCTTAAAACCAATACAATTTTTAAGGATGAAATTTCAAATACAACTGGGGGAAGTACGTGGGCGAATGACAATAAAACGCTGTTTTATACGCTTAAAGACGAAACGACTTTACGTTCAGAAGCGATCTATAAACACCAATTAAACTCCGAACAAAAGTCAGATGAATTAATCTTTGAAGAAACTGATGATACTTTTGGAGTGAGTGTCTATAAAACCAAATCCAAGAAATATTTGGTTATTGTGAGTTACAGTACTTTGACGACCGAATATCAAGTTTTAAATGCCAACACACCCGATGGTGATTTTAAAGTATTTCAACCTCGAACGCGTGGTTTAGAGTATGGGATTTCCCATTACGAAGATTCATTTTACATAGTGTCAAATGCCGATGGTGCACAAAATTTCAAACTTTCAAAAACATCGGAAACCCAAACAGAAAAAGAATATTGGAAAGATGTGATTCCGCACCGAGAATCAGTACTGCTTGAAGGCATCGAAATATTCAAAGACTTTTTAGTGGTTTCGGAACGTGAAAACGGATTGAATCAAATACATATAAAACGGTGGGATGGTGCAGCCAATTATTACCTTCCTTTTGAAAGCGAAACATATACCGCTTACACCACCACAAATATTGATTTTGATACCACAGTTTTAAGATACGGCTATCAATCTTTAACCACCCCTTCTTCAGTGATTGATTTTGATATGGTAACTAAGACCAAAACCATTAAAAAAGAGCAAGAAGTACTGGGTGGTAAATTCAAAAAAGAAAATTATACCTCCGAACGTTTATGGGCGACTGCTGCTGATGGGACTAAAATTCCTGTTTCATTGATACGTCGAGTGGATACCGAAAAATCATCTGATACCCCCTTATTATTATATGCTTATGGGTCGTACGGAAGTACAATAGACCCCTATTTTTCAACCGCTCGATTGAGTTTATTAGATCGCGGTTTTATTTTTGCAATTGCACACATTAGAGGTGGGGAATATCTGGGTCGTCAATGGTACGAGGATGGAAAATTATTTAAAAAGAAAAACACCTTTTCAGATTTTGTGGACTGCTCGAAATATTTAATTGAAAACAAATATACTTCTGCCAAACATCATTATGCGATGGGCGGGAGCGCCGGAGGATTGTTGATGGGAGCGGTTGTAAATTTAGCTCCTGAATTATACAATGGAGTGGTTGCACAGGTGCCCTTTGTGGATGTTGTAACGACTATGTTAGACGATAGTATTCCGCTAACTACTGGAGAATATGACGAGTGGGGGAACCCCAATGAAAAAGATTATTATGAGTATATGAAATCGTATTCCCCTTATGATAATGTTACAAATAAGTTGTATCCAAATATGTTAGTGACTACAGGTCTTCACGATTCTCAGGTTCAGTATTGGGAGCCTGCAAAATGGGTTGCGCGCTTAAGAGCACAGAGCAAAAATGCATCTCAACTCTATCTTCAAACTAACTTGGAGGCAGGTCATGGAGGTGCTTCTGGACGTTTTGAAGCCTTGAAAGAAGTTGCTGCAGAGTATGCATTTTTATTAGATCTAGAATCTATTTTAAAATAGGTTTGAAAAAATTATTGTAATTTTGTTGCTTACTTAAAATCACAAACTTGGTAAATAAAGATAAATTAATATTTGATAATGTATTAGAGCTCGTTGGAAACACGCCTCTAGTGAAGTTAAATACTATTTTAGGTAGTTCATCAGGAACCTTTATTGCCAAATTAGAATGTTTCAACCCTGGACATTCTTCTAAAGACCGTATTGCGCTTCACATTATTGAAGATGCTGAAAAAAAAGGCATTCTCAAACCTGGAGATACGATTATTGAAACAACTTCTGGTAACACCGGTTTTAGTATTGCAATGGTCAGTATTATCAAAGGATACAAATGTGTGTTAGCTGTCAGTTCAAAATCATCTTTAGATAAAATTGATATGCTAAAGAGTATGGGCGCAAAAGTATATGTATGCCCAGCACATGTGAGTGCAGACGATCCTCGATCTTATTACGAAGTAGCAAAACGTTTACACAAAGAAACCAAGGGCTCTGTATATATAAACCAGTACTTTAATAGCCTAAATACAGAGGCACATTACCAGTCAACAGGGCCAGAAATTTGGCAACAGACACAAGGTAAAATCACGCATTTAGTTGCATGTAGTGGGACTGGTGGTACAGTCTCAGGGACTGCAAAATATTTAAAAGAACAAAATCCAGATATTAAAATTATTGGGGTGGATGCTTATGGGTCGGTATTGAAAAAATACCACGAAACCAAAGAGTTCGATTCCAATGAAATATATCCATACCGAATAGAAGGGCTTGGAAAAAACTTGATTCCCACAGCCACTGATTTTGATTCAATTGATGAATTCATTAAAGTGACAGACGACGAAAGTGCGCATACTGCACGAGAGTTGGCACAGACAGAGGGCTTGTTTGCAGGTTATACATCTGGAGCCGTTGTTCAGGCCGTAAAACAGCTCAATCAAAAAGGTACTTTTAAACCAACTGATGTGGTTGTCTTAATCTTTCCTGATCATGGATCAAGATACATGAGTAAGGTATTTAATGATCAATGGATGGAAGACCAAGGCTTCTTTGATACAAAAAACGAAGTAGCTGCTCAAGGAATTGAGTTTATTAAGTAAATCACTTACACTTTTCTACATCAAATCCTCTTCATAGAATTCATATCTGTTTAATTGCTTAAATTATTATGTATTGAGAATATTATTGTATAATTTTGTCCCGCAAACTAACTAGGAATCATGATGAGAGATTTATTCGAAAAAATATATAAAGACAAAGGTCCTTTAGGTAAATGGGCAAGCCAAGCTGAAGGCTATTTTGTGTTTCCAAAATTGGAAGGTCAGATTTCCAACCGCATGAAATTTCAAGGCAAAGATGTCATCACATGGAGTATTAATGACTATCTAGGACTTGCAAATCATCCCGAAGTTAGAAAAGTAGATGCCGAAGCAGCCAACGATTTTGGTTCTGCCTACCCAATGGGTGCTCGTATGATGTCTGGCCATACTTCGCTTCATGAGCAATTGCAAAATGAATTAGCAGAATTTGTAAATAAAGAAGCTACGTACCTATTAAATTTTGGTTACCAAGGAATCATGTCTACAATTGATGCGTTGGTTGGTAAGGATGATATTATCGTTTACGATGTTGATTCGCATGCTTGTATCATAGATGGCGTTCGTTTACATATGGGAAAACGTTTTACCTACAAACACAACGATATTGAAAGCTTAGAAAAAAACTTGGAGCGTGCGACCAAAATGGCGGAGCAAACTGGAGGGGGAATTTTAGTAATCTCTGAAGGTGTTTTTGGAATGCGAGGCGAACAAGGAAAGCTGAAAGAAATTGTAGCATTGAAAGATAAATTCAATTTCAGATTTTTAGTTGATGACGCACACGGATTTGGAACGCTTGGAAAAACAGGTGCTGGTGCAGGGGAAGAACAAGGCGTTCAAGATGACATTGATGTATATTTTGCAACCTTTGCTAAGTCTATGGCAAGTACAGGTGCTTTTATAGCTGCTGATAAAGAAATTATAGATTATCTAAAATATAACTTACGTTCACAAATGTTTGCAAAATCTTTGCAAATGCAATTGGTAAAAGGGGCTCTAAAACGTTTGGATATGATTCGAACCATGCCTGAACTTAAAGAAAATCTTTGGAAGATTGTAACTGCTTTGCAATCAGGTTTACGTGAGAGAGGGTTCGATTTAGGAACGACTCAAAGTTGTGTAACCCCTGTGTATCTAAAAGGAAGTATTCCAGAAGCGATGGCCTTGGTAAAAGACCTGCGTGAGAATTACGGAATATTCTGTTCAATAGTGGTATACCCGGTCATTCCTAAAGGCTTAATATTGTTGAGGTTGATTCCAACCTCTATGCATACCTTAGAAGATGTAGATGAAACCTTAAAAGCTTTTTCTGTGATTAGAGAACGCTTAGAAAAAGGAGTTTACAAGCGTCTTTCGGCTTCTGTTGCAGCTGCAATGGGCGAGTAGTAGTTTACAACTCTTTTCTAAAGGTACAGCGTTTTTTAATCAAAACAGGCTTAAAATTGCGCCATAATTTTTGTACCGCTAAGTTATTTGCCAATTCGGGAGTTCTACGACATTCTAAAATACCTTTTTCTTGAAAGGTTCTATGAAATGCGCTAAAAATAATGGAATGCACCCCTTTCTTTTGGTATTCAGGATGGACGCCAATTAAATAGAAATTTAATTTCTTAGACTCTTTAGCCTTAAGGATGTGAAAAATTCCAAAAGGAAATAACTTGCCTTTTATTTTTTGTAATGCTTCTGCAAAAGAAGGCATTACCACTCCAAAAGCCACTAAATCATCGGCTTCATTCACTACAAATTTAATGTATTCAGGATTTATAAAGTTTAAAAACTTCTTCTTTAAAAATGCTTTTTGAATGTCTGTAATGGCAACAAATGACGATAAGGATGCATAACTTTCGTTAAATAAATCAAACATTTTATCTGCGTACGGCATTAGGTCATTTGTGCGGGTAAAATCTAAAGCTCTTAGATTATAACGTTCTTTAATGACTTCTTCTAGTCGGTTAGAATCTTCAATTAGAATATCACTAAACTGATGTTTGTGTTCTAAATATTCTTTTTCAACTTTAAAGTTCAATTGATTTAAGTGCTCTACATAATAGGGGTGGTTATACCAAGTAACCATGGTGCCGATTTGGTCATAGCCGTAGGTCAGCACTCCCACTTTATCTAAGTTAGAAAACCCAATCGGCCCTTCCATATAACTTAAGTCATGTGCTTTACCTATAGATTTTACTTGCTCTAATAAGGCTGTTGTGACTTCAATGTCATCAATCATATCCATCCATCCAAAACGAATTTTATTACTGCTTTTATTTCCGACTTCCAGCCAATTAATAATCGCGGCAACGCGCCCTACTATTTTTCCATCTTTATAGGCAAGAAACAACTGAACTTCCGCATTTTGGAGTACTGGGTTGGTATTTTTATTAAAGACTTTAATCTCTTCGCTAATAATAGGCGGAACCCAATACTTAGAGTCTTTGTAGAGTGAAAAAGGGAACCTAACAAATTGTTTTATTTCCTTTTTAGAAATCGCTTTTTTAATGAATATCATACCGTCTTAGTCCTCATCAAAATTAGTGTTCTTTTTCTTCTTTTTTCTTTTGTCTGCATTTTGGGAGCGTGATTTTCGTTCGCCTTGTTCTTTTGCAGATGTCCCGTTATCCAGTCTGTTTTTATCTTTATGACGATCCAATCGGTAAGATGCTCCAAAATTTAAACTTAATACCGAAGGCGTATTTTTGGTGTTAAATGTAAGAGCCGTATCTAGTTGTAAGTTTTTATTTAGTAAATAGCCGCCACCAAATCGTAATAAATTATCTGCATAAAATTCACTTTTTATTCCTTGAGTTTCTCCAAATACCACCCATTTTGGATTGAATGAATGTGTAAGGGTAATAATATATTGAAAATCTGTTTGGTCACTTCCAATACGATCCATCATAAAGTTGGTGATAAAGACCCATCCCCCGTAAAAATTATTCTGTGTAATAACCACACCTCGATAACTGAGACCTTCTACAGTTGGTGCCGTGTAGGGGTTGTCTTTGGTATCATAATTTACTCCTGCTGCGACTGAAACGGCAGGAATCAAACTACTCCATTTGAAACCTCTGTTGGCGTGATAACTATATAAATTTGGTTTATCCTCTTTGTTTTTGTGGGGATCATACACCAAATATTTTGCACCAATGTTGAGGTTTTTAAAGTTTGCACGACCATTTTCTACATCCACAATCGATGAATATGTTTGTGTGTCTTTTTGAAACGTTCCTTGAATGTTGAATTCTAGAGCTTCTTTCCAAAAACCATAATGAGCTGCAAAATCAACTCCGTATCCATCGACCTCATACTCTGGGTATAACGCTCGTTTTTCCTTAATCATATACGGTCCGACTTCAAATTGTAACACTTTGGTACCCACAGAAAAAGCGCTTTGAGAGGCACCTGGTCGGTTAGAGTTAATAACATCGGTATATTGTGCTTGCACCGTGCTAGACACAAAAAGAATCGCTGTAAACGTAATAAGGTTTGATAGAATTTTCATTTAAAAAGACTTTTATCAAACCTACATATTTTTTTTATAATTTTTAATTGATTGCTCTCTTTTTTCTTGTGTATGCAATCATTTTATATAATAATTTAAGAAACGAGTAGGCTAAAATTATTATAAACTAAGGAATGATTAATAGTGAACCTGTCTGCGGCAGGCAGGCAGCATGTGTCCTTAAAAAAACAATAGATATAGACACATGAAATAAAAATAAGAATTGTATTTTTGAAAAAATAATCTACCGATGTTACAAACTGCGTCTTTTATTGGATTGCTAAAAACACTTCTTATTTTTGTTTTGGTTTATTCCATTTTCAAGTATTTGATGCGCCTATTTGCGCCATTTATAATGAAATCGATTGCCAAAAAAGCTGAAGCCCATTTTAGAAATCAATCGGCTCCAAAACCCCCAACCCAAAAAGAAGGGGAGATTAGTATTGATAAAATGCCAAATTCTAAATCTTCAAATAACAATGTTGGAGAATATGTCGATTATGAAGAAGTTGAATAAATAACAGAGAGTATGAACCCGAGCTTAAAACAATTTGGCACCCATTTTTTAGTGATTTTAGGGTTTGTTCTAGTGGCTGTTTTATATTTTAACCCTGTCCTTAAGGGAGAAAAAATCTACCAAAGCGATATTGTTCAATATACAGGAATGGCCAAACAGCAAATCGATTTTCGAAAAGCTCACGATTCCGAATCCTATTGGACTAACAGTGCTTTTGGAGGTATGCCTACGTATCAACTTGGTGCTAAATACCCACATAATTACATTAAAAAACTGGATTTAGCACTTCGTTTTTTACCGCGTCCAGCAGATTATCTTTTCTTATATTTATTAGGATTTTATATTTTATTATTAGTTTTAAAAATTGACTATAAGGTTGCTGTTTTGGGAGCCCTCGCATTTGGGTTTTCTACCTATTTGATTATTATTTTAGGAGTAGGACATAATTCCAAAGCCCACGCCATTGCCTATATGCCTTTGGTGTTATCGGGGATTATTTTAACTTTTCAGAAGCGCTATTATTTAGGGTTTATACTAACTGCGGTTGCATCTGGATTAGAGCTTGTGACCAACCACCCTCAAATGACCTATTATTTAGGGTTTTTAATCATAATTTTAGGAATTACATATTTAGTTCAAGCTATCAAAACAAACGAACTTCCGGCTTTTTTCAAAGCCTCAGCTACTCTTTTAGTCGCGGCTGTTTTAGCCTTTGGTATGAATGCTACTAATTTGATGGCTACCAGTGAATATGCCAAAGAAAGTACACGGGGTAAAAGTGAGTTGACCATTAATTCGGATGGGAGTGTCAAAGAACAAACTACAGGTTTAGAAAGAGCTTATATCACACAATTTAGTTATGGGATATTAGAAACATTTAATTTGTTCATCCCTCGATTTATGGGGGGTGGTAATAGAGAGGATTTAGGAAAAGATTCTGAGACTTATAAAGCTTACCGTGCTTTGGGAGCTACGCCTTTGCAAGCTCTTCAGGAATCAAAACAAGCACCCATGTATTGGGGCGATCAACCTATTGTAGAAGCCCCCGCTTACATAGGAGCTGTTGTTATTTTTCTCTTTGTGTTGGCTTTGTTTCTATACCATGGCCGTTTCAAGTGGTGGCTAATTGCAGGTGTATCCATATCTTTACTTTTATCATACGGAAAAAATCTAGGACTTCTCACCGACTTTTTTATTGACTATGTTCCGCTCTACAATAAATTTAGAGCTGTGAGTTCTATTCAAGTCATTTTAGAACTGTGTGTCCCACTGTTAGCGACCTTAGGATTGGCTCAATTGTTTCATAAAAATCTTAGTTATGAAACGAAATTAAATGCCTTAAAAAAATCATTGGGTATAGTCGCTGGATTAACACTATTGTTTTTGGTTTTTAAGAACAGTTTATTTGATTTTGTTGGAATGAGTGATGGTCAATTTAAAGACTATTATGGAGCTTCCTTTGTAGACGCCTTGCGAATGGATCGTAGTACTATTTTCACAGAAGATACTGTGCGAACCTTATTGTTAGTTTTAGCAGTAGGAACTATTATTTTTGCCTATCTCAAACAAAAAATAGCTCAAAACACCACGATTCTTATTTTGGGTGTTTTCCTTGTTTTTGATTTGGTAGGAGTGGACCGTCGCTATGTTAATAATGACGATTTTGTTTCAGCTCTCAAAGTAAGTCGTCCGTTTCAGGCTAGTGAAATTGATAATGAAATATTAAAAGATCCGTCAAATTTTAGAGTCTTTGATATGTCTGATAACTCTACTAAAGCGTCTTATTTTCATAACTCAATAGGAGGGTATCATGCTGCAAAGTTGAAACGTTTTAAAGCCTTACAAGAATTTCATATTGATAAAAATAATTTTGAGGTTCTGAATATGCTCAATACTAAGTACATCATTTATCAAAATAAAGAAGGGGAAGTTTTATATTTTGAAAATGAAGAAGCAAATGGTAATGCTTGGTTTGTGGATGCAATTGAGACCTTTGAGTCCGCAGATGAAGAAATTTTAGCTTTAGATAAAACAGACACCAAAACAACTGCAATAGCCAATGCTTCAGAATTGAAGACCAAACGTTTTGCAATTGATTCTACCGCTTCGATCCAATTAGTCGATTATAAACTCAATCATTTGGTTTATGAAACCAAAAACTCCGAAGATGGCTTTGCAGTATTTTCTGAGACATATTATAAAAAGGGTTGGAACGCAACTATCGATGGCATGGCAGTGAATCATCACAATGTGAACTATGTCCTTCGTGGTTTAGAAATCCCTAAGGGCACACATACCGTGGTATTTTCATTTAACCCTTCGGTAGTGACAACAGGTTCAAATATTGCCTTGGGGAGTACTGTTTTATTGGTATTGCTAATTCTAGGTCAAGGAATTCTAATTTATAGAAAATCATCGTGAAAAAGGTTCTCATCATAACGTATTATTGGCCACCTGCTGGAGGACCGGGTGTTCAACGTTGGTTGAAGTTCGTGAAATACTTGCCTGATTTCAAAATTGAACCTATTGTCTATTGTCCAGATAATCCCAACTATCCTATTATTGATAGTTCGTTAGTATCTGATGTAAGTTCTGATTTAACAGTTTTAAAAACGCCTATTCGTGAACCCTATAAGTGGGCACAATTGTTTTCTAAATCCAAAACATCAAACCTTTCTAAAGGGCTTATTTCAGATCATAAAAAACAATCAATTTTAGAAAAATTACTCCTTTTTATTAGAGGTAATTTTTTTATTCCTGATGCGCGTACCTCATGGGTGCGTCCCTCGGTTTCTTTTTTGTCAGACTATATTACAACGCATCAAATTGATACGATTATTACTACCGGTCCACCTCATAGTTTACATCTGATTGGATTGCAATTAAAACAAAAACATGCGCTAAAATGGGTAGCTGATTTTAGAGATCCTTGGACGCAAATAGGCTATCATAAAAAATTAAAACTTAGTTCTTTTGCCCAAAAAAAACATAAAAAATTAGAAGCTTCTGTGCTTCAAACGGCTGATGAACTATTGGTGACGAGCCATAAAACGAAAACACTATTTTTAGAATTAACAAACACACCAATTTCAGTCCTTACAAACGGGTTTGATTTTGAAATCAACGACAAAATTATCTTAGATTCTAAGTTTACATTATCTCATATTGGATCTTTACTTGAAGGCCGTAATCCCTCAATTTTATGGACCGTTTTATCGGACTTGATAAAAGAGTCTGAAGATTTTGCTGCAGCCTTTCAATTGAATTTAATTGGGTCTGTAAGCAAAGAAGTTATGGGTGCAATTTGTAGTTTTGGTTTGGAAAGCTACGTTTGTAATACGGGTTATATTCCCCACAGCGATGTTTTAGAGTCTCAGAAAAAGACGCAATTACTATTGCTTATCGAAGAAGATTCTAAAGAAACAGAATACATTATTCCAGGCAAATTATTTGAGTATATGGCGTCTAAACGTCCCATAATAGCCATTGGTCCTCAGGCTTCTGATATAGAAAAAATATTAAACCAAACACAGGCTGGAACTTATTTTAGATATGATGAAGGAGCGGCACTTCGCACACTTTTGTTGCAGCATTTTGAAGCTTATAAACTCCAGAAATTAAATGTAGATTCAATAGGATTAGAAGCCTACAGTCGTAAATCATTGACTCAACAATTAGCTCAAAAACTTTTAAATTAAAAAAACTCCGTAGTGATGTGGGATATTCAACTACGGAGTTTTCAACTAACTAAATTATTATTTTCGTCTTCTTACGGATGTTTTCTTTGCACCAACTCTAGAAGTTGTTTGTGCAAGTGCTCTTGAATTTCTCGTAACCGGTTTGTTGCGTTTTATTTGATTAGAAGTATTCCTTTGTACACTCTGGTTAGAATTAGTAACTCTATTATTAGATCGATTTGTTGTAGCTCTAGTTGTTTGACGGTTCTCAGAACGCGTTGTGTTGTGTGTCGACCTTCTAGTAGCTCGCCTTGTTTTATAGCGATCACTGTGATTCGATCGCGTGTTTGCCACTCTGTTTTGAGCCTGTCGATTTCTGTATACAATAGGGCGTCTGTTGTTTCTGTACGGTCTTTCGTAATGGTATCTAATTGGTGTGTAATTTCTTCTGTATGGCGTCTTAAAAAGCACACAATACTGAACATTTGGAACACTATAATATGAATACCAGGCACTAGGTGTATAGTATCGATGTTGGCGATTCACATAGCCATTACAGCGTGAGTTGTTATAGCGATCATAGTTAATTTGCATGTTACCAATCCAAGCCACACGACCTCTGTAGTCATATCTTACATGAACACTTCCTGCTTGGCTGATACGTCCATAATAATCATAAAAAACAGGGGTATTTTCAATTTGAATGACCGCACCATAATTATCATACTGAACATACGCACTATAATTATAGCCAGAATTGAAACTGATATTTATCCCGTTGTGATTTGATAATTGAATAAAATTTTGTCGCTGCCTGAGCACATTAAAATCAAATTGCCCATCGTTAAAAACAGCAAATTCAATCCCTTGTTCATTAAATACAAAAGAATTACTAGTTCTCGAATGGTTAGAATCTACAGATGCAGATACAGTTCCAAATAGGGTTAAAATGACGAGTGTTAAAAATAATTTTCTCATAATACAGCGTTTTAAAAAAGTTAAACTTAATTCTGTATTACCAAACAGCATGCCAAGAATTGTAGCTGTAGTTTAGTTGACTGATGGTCAGTTATATAAATTTTAAAATGAAATTAACTTAATTTCGTTTTAAGGAATTCCGCTGTAGAAGATTTTTTTGATTTAGCAATAAATTCAGGAGTGCCTTCAGCTAATAAATAGCCTCCGTTAGCTCCACCTTCAGGCCCCAAATCAATTACATGATCGGCACATTTAATAAGGTCTAAATTATGCTCAACGACCAAAACAGAATGCCCTTTATCTATCAAGGCATTAAAGGATTTGAGTAGTTTTTTAATATCATGAAAATGAAGTCCGGTTGTTGGCTCATCAAAAATAAACAAACCTGTTTCTGCTTTGGACCCTTTTCCTAAAAAGGAAGCCAACTTAATACGTTGCGCTTCACCACCCGAAAGTGTCGAAGAACTTTGTCCAAGCGTCACATAACCCAGTCCAACATCCTGAAGAGGCTGTAGTTTTGTTTTGATTTTAGTCACGTTGTGAGTGTCAAAAAATGCAATTGCATCATCGATGGTCATGTTTAAAATAGCATCAATTGTTTTGTTGTGAAACTTAATTTCCAACACTTGTTTTTTAAAGCGTTTTCCATCACAGTCATCACAAAGCAATTGTACGTCTGCCATAAATTGCATTTCAATAGTGACAGTTCCTTCGCCTTTACAAGTATCACAACGCCCTCCATCAACATTAAATGAAAAATGTTTTGGTTGGTAATTTCTTAAAATGCTTAGCTTTTGTTTTGCGAATAAAGCTCTAATATCGTCATAGGCTTTGATGTAGGTCACAGGGTTGGAACGTGAAGAACGTCCAATTGGGTTTTGATCCACAAATTCGATAAACTTAACGGTACTATAATTACCCTCCATGCTTGTAAATTCGCCCGCCTTTTCGCCATAGCCTCCTATAGATTTAAGCAACGCTGGATATACAATTCGTTTGACAAGAGTACTTTTACCACTTCCAGAAACACCTGTCACAACCGTGAGCATGTTTAATGGAAAGGTGACATCAATATTTTTTAAATTATGTTCTCGTGCCCCTTTAATAGTCACACTGTATTTTGACGTCCTCCGTTTTTTAGGAACTTCGATTTCTAGAGATCCATTGAGGTACTGCGCCGTTAAAGTATTACTTTTTAAAAGCGATTTGAAAGTCCCACTTGCCATCACTTCGCCACCAAAGGAACCTGCTTCGGGTCCAATATCGATGACATAATCGGCGGCCGCCATAATGGCTTCGTCGTGTTCTACGACGATCACTATATTGCCTAAATCTCGCAAAGCGTTCAATACATTAATAAGGCGTTCGGTATCTTTAGAATGGAGTCCAATACTTGGTTCATCCAAAATATACATAGACCCCACAAGGCTACTTCCTAGAGAAGTTGCCAGATTGATACGCTGACTTTCACCACCAGACAAGGTATTTGACTTTCTGTTTAAGGTCAAATAATCCAGTCCAACATTGGACAAAAATTCCAAGCGGTTGTTAATTTCTTTGAGTAGTCGTTTGGCGATTTCTTGTTCTTTAGTATCTAGCTTTAAGGTTTTGAAAAATTCCCTTAAATCTTTGAGTGATAATTCAACCAAATCGGTAATGGAGGCACCTCCAACTTTTACAAAATTAGCTTCGGGACGCAAGCGTTTTCCTTGACAACTTCCACATTTTGTTTTTCCGCGATAGCGCGAAAGCATCACACGGTTTTGAACTTTATAGGCTTTGGATTCCAATTCTTCAAAAAAGGCATTGAGTCCTTTAAAATGAGAATTTCCTTTCCATAATAATTTTTGGTGTTTGGCTTCTAGTTCAAAGTAAGGTTTATGAATTGGGAAGTCAAATTTATGACTGTTATTCACCAGTTGATCTCTGTAATATTTCATACTTTCCCCACGCCATGGAAATACTGCATTTTCATAAATTGAAAGCGAGGTGTTTGGAACCACAAGGCTCTTATCGATGCCAATAACATCGCCATACCCTTCACATGTTGGACAGGCGCCATAAGGGTTGTTAAAACTGAACAAATGCGTGTTGGGTTCTAAAAATTTTTGACCATCGAGTTCAAATGAATTGCTAAATTCTCGCGATTCAGAAGTTTCCATTTTCTCAATTTGACAACGTCCTTTTCCCTCAAAAAACGCCATTTCAATCGCATCGGCTAATCGGTTATAAAAGTCCTCTTCGTCTTTTACAATAATTCGATCGACTACCAGACTGATTGTTTTTGGTAGTTTTTTAAAATCTTCAATTTGTTCAATACGCTCTACAGTATCCCCAATCTTAACTCGTGCAAATCCTTGGTGTTGAAGTGCTTGTAGTTTGTTTTCTAATGTCCTGCCTTCTTCCAAATGAATGGGGGCAAGGAGCAGTAATTTATCGCCTGTCTCAAGCGTTTTAATATAATTGACTACATCGGTAGTGGTGTCTTTTCTTACTACATTATTGGAAGTAGGGGAATAGGTTTTGCCAATACGCGCAAAGACTAATTTTAAATAATCATAAATTTCGGTGGTAGTTCCTACTGTGGAGCGAGGATTGGTAGAATTCACCTTTTGCTCAATGGCAATGGCTGGTGCAATGCCTTTAATATAATCGACGTTTGGTTTGTTGAGACGCCCCAAAAACTGCCGAGCATAACTCGATAAACTTTCCACATACCGTCGTTGCCCTTCAGCATACAAAGTATCAAATGCCAAACTTGATTTTCCCGATCCAGAAAGTCCAGTAATGACAACCAATTTGTGGCGAGGAATTGCAATATCTATATTCTTTAGATTGTGCAATTTTGCACCCTTAATTAGAATGTGCTCTTTTGGACTTAATTTTGAAAGGTCTAGTGGCATTTAGTGCTTTAAAATTTTGTTTGCAAAGATACCATTATTATAAAAAACATTAAAGCCAACTTAGCTCTTCTTGGTGTTAAAAACGAAAATAAATTTGTTAAATTAAATAGTTTGTTGTTATTTTGATGTAATAACTACTAAAAACACGCTTATAGAATAATATTACTTTTTATATTTTTCAAACCCAGTACACCCAAATTGTGTGCGATTAAAAGTAATATTATGAATTCTAAATCTATTAGCGATGCCATTCTCGTAAGTCAATATATTCAAGGAGATGAACCCTCTTTATCTATGCTCATCAAACGCCACCAACAACGGTTGTATAGTTTTATATACTCCAAAGTTTATGACCGAGATGTGACTGAAGATGTTTTTCAGGATACCTTTATTAAAGTCATTCGAACGCTGAAACGCGGCAATTACAATGAAGAAGGTAAATTCTTACCTTGGGTGATGCGCATTGCTCACAATTTAGTAATCGATCATTTTAGAAAAAATAACCGCATGCCTAAATTTAATAACAGCGGAGATTTTGATATATTCTCGGTGCTCAGTGACGGTGCTTTAAATGCTGAAGGTGAATTGGTGAAATCTCAAATTGTTCAGGATATCAGAGCGTTGGTAGAAGAGTTGCCAGAAGAACAAAAATCAGTTCTTGTGATGCGTATGTACAACGATATGAGTTTCAAGGAAATTTCTGAAAATACGGGGGTGAGTATCAATACGGCTTTGGGACGGATGCGTTATGCCTTGATCAATCTTCGTAAACTAATTGAAAAACACAATATTGTTTTGACAAATTAAATGCTTGATAAAATAAATTAAATTTTCTGTCGTTGTAATAATAACTAACTAACAATGACAGGCTAATGGCAAAAATTTACACTGAAAAACCCCTTAATTCTAATACCTTTAATCCTAAAACTGAAACCATAAATTTCCTTCTGAATTATTCAAAAGCGCTAAAAGTTTCTGTTTATAAGGGACTCAAATTTGAATCTCTGATTAATTAGAATGAAATCTTATAAATCCCAACAGCAGTTGGGTTTTTTTTTTATTATACACAACGGTCTAGTGTATGAGTAGTAGCGGATTTCTAATCATAAACCTTTCGGTTCTGCACTGACCTTTGTTTTATGTTTATACTTTTGTTTTATCACTTTAACCGCAATTACTTATACACCATGTTATATATAGGTTATTCAAATTTTTTCTCCGTGGCATTATAAAAAGAATTGTATTCATTTCCGTTATTTTTACATGTCATCAAAATCCCCTGTTCTTTCAATTCGTATTTAAATATGACATCATTTAAGTGATTTTGACTGTATTCATTTTCCAATCCCACTTTTGTAGCAAATTCTTCTATCAAATCGACCCCTATAATTCCTGTTGGATCTAAATCATTATAAAAACCAAAGCTCTTATTTAATTCAGATTTATTTACTTTAAACAATTTTTCTACTCCTTTTTCAAATTTTCTATTTCCTAAATAACGTTGATTTTTAAGACCTAAAACTTCAACAAAGTAAATATTATTTTTTTCATTATATACTTCAGAAATTTCAACATTAGCTTTCCAAGGTATACCCCTACGCACCCAAATTTGAAAAAAATCAGAAACAGATAATTCCTGTGCCATATCAAGATGATTCCCTTTCCGAGCCTCTTCAAAAATATTGATTTTTTGTTCTTTATTGCAACCAAAAAAAATCATACTTATAATTATTAATATGGATACTTTCATCAAAATGCTCATTTTTAAACTTATGTATAACGGTTGGTGTATGAAACGTAGCGTGTAAAAAGATACTACTTTTCGGATAAACACTGAGCCGAATTTTTATATTTTGTTTTTATCTTTAATTTTTCTAAAAGCCAAATTTAAAAATTTGGCGGACTTCGCAAATACGCATAAACCTTTCGTAAAGCATTAATTAGCTATGTTTTATACACATTGTTAGCCACTGGCTTTTTTCCGTTTGCTTATTTTCTTTACATACTTTTTCAAGTTCGTATCATCATTAAACACTTTTTTATCAAAACGTTCCATTATTCTATTCAGTCGATTAATGTTTATGTGAGCTCTTCTTCTGATATGTTTTTTTACTTTCTTCACTTTTCCTTTTTTTACAGTCATAAAATCGAGTCTAATAAAGTATGATTCGTAAATGCTGTAAAGTGATAAACAGTATAAATAAGGCAAGAAAAGTATTGTAAGTGTTATTGGTAATATAAAAGAGTGTAGTGTTCCTAATTTAAAGAAATCAGAATATCCATTTGCCATTTGATAGATAGAATAAATCAAAAGTCCAAAACCAAATATTGCCATTAAATTCGTTAGTAATTTTGCTACTTGAGCATTCTTTGAACCCAAACCTGCAAATGCTTGTAGCATTACAATGAAGATTAATATAGGAAGCAATATTAGTTCTGTTACTAAACTGAAATTGTAAAAATTAATTAAAAATTCTAATATCGCAATCACTTTTATAGTGTCAATTAGAATTTTTTTAAATTATTTACTGTCTTTGGCTTTATTTAGGCTAAAAACCAAAACGAATGCAACTGAAAAAAGCCAAAATATTGAATCTTTAATGTCAGCTGATGTCCAAAGTCCAATTGCTTTTAATAGACTAAATGTTCCAAATAAATAAATGCCTAAAGTTAAATAGATTGCAAGAAAGTATTTGCCAAAAAGTAATTTCACAACATCTTTCAATAAATTTCTCATTGATTTTTGTGTAAGAACAAATAGTATGAAAATTCCAAGCCAAATTAGTAATGAAATTTCTCTGTTGCTAAATATTTCTTGTAGTTTGTTCAAATATTAAAAATGTGTAAGTATTGAAGTTAAAACTTGATTAGCAACACTAAAATTTTCTTCTTGTTCGTTTAGTAGCATAAAATCCTTTTCTCCGTGAAATAGGTTATTTCTATATCTATAAACGATTATAGCAAGAGCTAAAGTTTTATTAGATGTATTGTTGTCATTTCCTAAAAGCACCTGTTTAACAAATTCCTTTCTTGCGTTAGGAACAATACGTAAATTTTCGAAACGTTCATTTGTATTATTGTCTGCTACGTAACGTTCTTTAAAATAATTTAAATGGTCTTCAAAATTCTCAATTTGGAATTCAATTGGATTTAAATTTTCTTCTATTCGATTTATAGTACAATTTCTCTCGCAAACCAAGTTTTCGAAAATGTTCCATAATAGCGAAAAGTCCTTAATATTCTTTAAGTCATTTTCTGTGAAATTAGTTCCGAATTTGTTATTTATCCATTCAATCATTTGCAGTTCGGGTTTTTTTTCAGCTTGTGGCTAACTAGTGTATATAAACCACTAGTGGTTTATATTTCCATTATATCTTGATTGGAGTGGTTCAATACATCCCAAATAGGCGTGTATTGTGTCACTCTGGTTTCCCAAGTGTTCAATAATTCAATAAAATAATAGCTTAAACTTCGGTCAAGCTGCTTACAAAGATTTAGACTTGGGGTCTTTTATCACTCAAACTTAAAATAAATTATTTAAACCTGCAAACAAATAGTCCTATAATTTCACCGTAAGAGATTGATTTTCTGACACTTGTGATTTAATACAAAAAAATTAATGATTGAGTAAAATGAATGAAATAGCGGGTGTTTCACCCTCCTGAAAGTGTGTTTTAAATAGTTGAAACTTTAAGATTCGTTCCACGTACGAAGGCTTTTGGAGTTATTTATAATACTGGTCAATAACAGACTTCCGACCAATGGTTTTAGTAATGACATCCGCGTCTAAATCCCAACCACGGGCAGGGGAGTACTCACGGCCATACCAAATAATTTGCAAGTGCAAATCGTTCCATAAGGCTTCTGGAAACAAGCGTTTGGCATCTTTTTCTGTCTGGACTACATTTTTACCATTCGTCAGGTTCCAACGGTACATGAGGCGATGAATGTGTGTGTCCACAGGAAATGCAGGCACACCAAATGCCTGTGCCATCACCACACTCGCTGTTTTATGCCCCACAGCAGGCAAGGCCTCCAAAGCACTAAAACTCGGTGGTACCTGTCCGTTATGCGATTCTATGATAATTTTTGACAACCCATAAATCCCTTTACTTTTCATGGGGGACAATCCACATGGCCGAATGATTGCTTTGATTTCTTCCACCGTCATTTTTACCATGTCATAAGGGTTGTCTGCTTTGGCAAAAAGAAGGGGCGTAATCTTATTCACACGCACATCCGTACATTGTGCCGATAACAATACGGCTATCAAAAGCGTATAGGGATCTTTATGATCTAAGGGAATCGGGATTTCAGGATAAAAATCTTTTAAGGTTTTTATAACAAAATTTACCTTCTCAGTTTTAGTCATTCGTTTATCTTTGTTGTGACAACCAAAGATACTAATTATGACTACATTACAAATAGGCGATGCCGCTCCAAATTTTCAATCGTTAGACGAAGCTGGAAACGCCGTTTCTTTAGCAGACTACAAAGGGAAAAAACTCGTACTGTTTTTCTATCCAAAAGCCAGCACACCTGGGTGTACCGTAGAAGCCTGTAATTTAAGTGATAATTACAGCCGTTTTACAGCACAAGGTTATGATGTTTTGGGGGTCAGTGCAGACTCTGCCAAACGACAGTCTAACTTCAAAGAAAAATATGGATTTCCCTATCCTTTGTTAGCGGATGAAGACAAAACAGTCATCAATGCTTTTGACGTTTGGGGACCTAAGAAATTTATGGGCAAAGAATATGACGGCATTCACCGCACCACTTTTGTTATTGACGAAGCGGGTGTGATTGAAGACATCATCCTCAAAGTCAAAACGAAAGAACACACCGATCAGATTTTAAAATAAAAAAGGTCTTAGGTAGAAAGTTTGTCAAGCTAGCTTGACGAAAAAAACCCATTCAGATCACTTTTCAATAAATTAACCGAACAGAATTACCCTTCGTACCCAAATAACTTTTGTTTTTTGATAATATCAGAAACCCCTTCAGGAAGCATTTCTTCCCAACCGTGTTCTGCATTGGAAATCATTTTTAAGACTTTTCTCGAGAAAATGTTTAGAATTTCAGGATCATAATTTTTAATGTCAACGAGTTTTCCATTGTATTTAAAATATTTGTAGAGTTCCTTCATTCGCGGATGTACCTTCAAATCTTCACTCGTTGTCATGGTTTTCTGTTCCGTTAACATAGGATACAAATAGATTTTGAGATCTTTGTTAAACAGTTTTCCAAAGGCTTCCAAAATTCCACCACTCAAATGGCGGTAATATTTCTCATCAAAAATATCAATCAGGTTATTGATTCCCATTGACAGACCCATACGGTTTTTGGTGTAGAGATTAAAATACTCGACAAGCTTATAATATTCTTGGAAGTTGGAGATAAGTACCGTTTGTCCGAGTGAACACAACAAACGCGCTCGATCCATAAAGTCTTGTTCATCAATTTCACCACCAGAAGCTCTGAGGTTGGATAAGGTAATCTCAAATATAACCTGTGTTTTTTCCTTTTCAACTTTGTTCTCGTTTAAAAAGAGTTGATATGATTTTTCATACATATCCATATTTACTTTTGTGACAGGTCTAAAACTTCCTCTGAAAGCTAATATATTTTTTTTGTACAACACACGGGCAGGTAACACATTGTTCCCATCAGGAGCAAACATAACGGCATCTGTCATTCCATTTTTTAAGAGCTGTAAGCTCATCAAACGGTTGTCAACGTCTTGAAAAGAAGGCCCAGAAAAATTAATAGTATCAATTTCTAACTGGTCTTTGTCAATGTGATCGTATAGATAGCGTAATAATTTTTTTGGTTGATTGTATTTATAAAACGCACCATAAATTAGGTTGGTTCCTAGTTTCCCTAGCGTTTCTTGTTGGAGTCGTGCATCCGTTTCTTTAAATCGAATGTGGAGTGTAATTTCGTTGTATTCTTTTTGGTCGGAATCAATTTGATAGCGTATTCCTACCCATCCATGTCCTTTAAAACGTTTAGCGAAATCTATCGTTGCAACAGTATTCGCATAACTAAAAAACATTTTATTTGGATATTCCTCTCTAGAAAGACGGTCTTCAATCAGTTTAACTTCATGAGACAACATTTTTTTCAATCGGTCTTCAGTCACATATCTATTCTCCTTTTCAGTGCCATAAATAGCATCACTAAAGGATTTGTCATAAGCAGACATGGCTTTTGCAATGGTTCCTGAGGCACCTCCAGCTCTGAAAAAATGTCTTACAGTTTCTTGTCCAGCACCAATTTCTGCAAAAGTTCCGTAGATATTTTCATTTAAATTGATTCTTAAAGCTTTGTCTTTTAATGAAGGAATGCTCTCAATTACAGCATCCCCTTTAAGCGTTATTTCCATCTTTAAAATTAACGAGGTTACCACACAAAGGTATCATTTTAGAATAGCTTACAAAAAAAATAGCCTATTTTTGTTTTAAATTAATCATTCATTGAAAATTACATTTTTAGGCACGGGAACTTCACAAGGGATTCCAATTATTGGAAGCACGCATCCTGTGTGTTTGAGTGAAGACCCTAAAGATAAGCGTCTTAGGGTGTCGGCACTCGTTCAGTGGGATGATTTTTCGGTCTTAATTGATTGTGGTCCAGATTTTAGACAACAGCTCTTACGTACCGATTGCACGAAGATAGACGCCGTTCTTTTTACGCACGAACACAGCGACCATACGGCAGGTTTGGATGACTTAAGACCTTTTTTTTACAGACAAGGAGCACTTGATGTGTATGCCCATGAACGGGTTTTGAAATCGCTTTATAAACGTTTTGATTATATTTTTGTCACCGAAAATAAATACCCTGGAGTGTTAACCTTGAACGCACACCCAATTACAGAAACCCCTTTTTCTGTTGGAACTAAAAAAGTTGAGCCCATTAATGTACTTCATAATTCGCTTCCTATTTTTGGATTTCGAATGGATGCATTTGCCTATATCACAGATGCAAAAACTATTTCAACTCTAGAAGTTGAAAAACTACAAAATTTAGACGTTTTGGTTATTAATGCCTTACGAATTGAGCCACATGTTTCTCATTTCAATCTTGAAGAAGCTTTGGATTTTATCAAACTTGTAAACCCAAAAAGAGCTTTTTTGACCCATGTGAGTCATCACTTAGGGTTTCATAAAGACATAGAAAACAGCCTTCCAGAAAACGTTCATCTCGCTTACGATCAATTACAAATATCTCTCTAAAATGAAAGGAAAAATATACCTTTACTTATTCGTGTTTTCAATCTTAGTCAATGTGTTCCAATATGTGAACTCCAAAGGTATTATTGATAAATACGAAAAAGACATCAAGAAATTTAAAGCTAAAATAGAAGTCTTAGAAAAATCAGAAGCGGCTCTTTTAGAGGTCAAAAAAGAAGCTGTCGAATTATCTACTGAGGAAACTTCGTTATAGAAATCTAAATTTTAGTTGAAATCCAATCTCTCAGTTCATAGAAATTTTGAGGTGCTACACCATGTCCTACTGGAAATTCACTGTATGTGTGTTGGATGTTTAAAGACTTCAAAAACACAGGTGTCTGTCGTGCCCAATCAATTGGAATGACTTGATCGACAGTCCCATGAGAGCAATAGAAATTCAAATTTGAATAGTCTAATATCTCTAAATTATCAGGTAAAATATCATGATTTACATACCCACTCAATCCAATGATGTTTTTTATTTTTGTAGGATGATTCAAGGCTGTTGCCATTCCTAAAATAGTTCCCTGACTAAAGCCCAATATACTCACGTTATTTTGATCGACAGGGTAATTTTCACAAGCGCTATCTATACAATCAATCAAAATTTTCATTGAAGATTTTGCCTGCTCATTATCGTTCCATTTATTTTGTTCTGCATCAAAATTAATTGCATACCAAGCGTTGCCACTCGGCTGGAGTGGGTAAGGGGCTCTTATGGAAATAATGAACAATTCTTTAGGAAGTTCAGACGCAAACGAAAATAAATCATTTTCATCGCTGCCGTATCCATGAAGCATCACTAATAAGGGAGCGTTTTCTTTGAGTATGGACGGTCTGGTTACATGAATTAATGGGAGTTGAACACTCATTTATTTAATTTTTTTAAAAGCAGTTTGATACAGTTTTCCAACCAAAGGAATTGGAATCATTTTGCCAGATAATGCTGTTGAAAACCCATAGATAAATAGAACGCTAAATGCCATCCAAAATGAATACGTAATTTGCCAATTGTCAAAGTATCCTACGGGATAGCCAAGCGCCATAAAAGACAACCATAATCCTAAGGATTGACGGATATGGAAATAGGCGAATTGACTTTTTTTATCTGAATTTGTAAGGTAGGCAATCAGTACTCCTAAGAGATAAAAATAACTTATAACTGCACAACTTTTTCCAGATTTAATATCTTGATTTTCTAACATTAAAGAGTTATTGAAGTGGAGTTGTTAGCAATGATGCCATAAACCGTTCCTTTTAGTTTTGATCCTAAAAAGAGTGAGTTTTTTGATTTTGAACCGATGTGTTTTTCTTCAAAAACATAGGAGTCTGCGGGATTAAACAAACTCAGTTTGGCAGAGTTTCCAATTTTTATAGATTCTGCGTTTAAACCAAAACGTTGTGTTCCTTTTGTCAGCAGTTGCACAGCCTTTTTGGTTGTAAATAAGGCATTCAGTGCACCAAAAGCACTTTCCAATCCGATGGTACCATTTTTGGCATAATCAAATTCTATTTTTTTATGCTCAATATCAATTGGGTTATGATCGGAAGTGACCATATCTATAGTTCCGTCTTTGACTCCTGCAATAAGAGCTTCTATATCGGATTGAATTCGTAAGGGAGGATTCACTTTAAAGTTGGTGTCAAAGTCGCTTAAACTTTTGTCTGTAAACATAAGATTGTGAATGGCCACACTACAACTAACATCTAATTTTTTTGCTTTGGCTACCCGAATTAAATCGACTGATTTTGCCGTAGAAATTGTTGGGATGTGTAGCTTGCCTTCTGTGTATTCTAAGATAAATAAATCGCGTGCAATTTGGAGTTCTTCTGCCAAAGCGGGCAATCCTTTGAGACCCAATTGTGTACTTGTAATGTTTTCATTCATCACCCCTTTTTTAGCCACTCTAGGTTCGTGTGGAAACGAGTGCACCAAGCCGTCAAAACTTGAAGCATATTGCAAGGCTATTTTGAGGAGATTTGGATTTTCAATCGATTTTTTATAATCTCCAAAAGCAATACTTCCAGCAGATTTCATATCAAATAACTCAGCAAGGTCAATGCCTTCGCCTCCTTTGGTTAGCGCTCCAATAGGATGGAGGTTGGTTGCTGAATTTGCAGCTTTAGATTTCACAAATGCAATGTCTGAATGGGAGTCAATAACGGGATTTGTATTTGCGTTTAGTGCAATGTCTGTAAACCCAGATGCCGCAGCCACTTGTAATCCATTTGCAATCGTTTCACGTTCTTCATAACCAGGCTCTCCAAACGATACACTGCTGTCAAACCAACCACTAGATACATGGAGGTTTTCTAAAACAATCACAGGATATTTATTTGGATTTTTGAGAGATTTAGCTATTTGAGTAATGAAACCGTTTTCAACTAAGATGTCTTGAGTTTGATTGTGGAAATCACTTTTATCATCAAGAATGGTAGCTGATTTTATAAGTACGTTCATTTAAAATATTTTAAGATGAGCATTTCAAAAGCTAATAATATTAGCACAAAAATAACAAACCATTTCCATAACCAAGTCACATTCGCCTCAATTTTTATATTTTTAAGTGTGGTTCCTAAAGAATTCTCAATCGAAACCCCTTTTATAGTTGTAAGATCCGAATAGCGCAGTTGGCTTTCATCTCGGTTGTAGTTATAGCTTACTTGGGTCAGTGTGTCTGTATCTTTTAAGATGGAAAAGTGTCCCGGCTTCTTTGGGTCGTCCTTTGTGGTGATGCTTACTTTGGTGTTGAAATTTGTTTGCAATGGAATAAACTGAGAATCGTTGTTCGCTAATTTTAAAATTCGGTCTTTTTGTAAATTAACTTTAAGGTCAAACGTATTTTCTGCGCCAATCCAATAGTAAATCGGAGGCGTTTTTAAACTTGATCTTCCGATATTATAAAGCGTTGGGACAATTAACGGAGAACTTACAAAGTTAGAATCTTTAGTTTCTACGGCTGCTGTAAACACAAACAGCGCTTTAAATTGAACTAAAAAGGGTTGTTGGTCTTCATAGGATAACACACTGTTTGTCATGGTAGTGAGTGGGTAATAATATTGAACTGTTGGGTATTGAAAATTTTTGACTTGTTCTTCAAAAACATCTTTTAAAATCGGATGGTTAAACGCGATGTTCGTGATGCGTTTTTCTTGAGTTATTAGCGGTTTAAATTTGTGATTTGTTTGTAATGCTAGGAGTTGATTGTAAGATGTTAAGTCGCCGTTTTTAGAGGGAATCATAACCACCACGCCTCCAGTATTCATAAACCCTTGGAGACTGTTTTGTAAGGCAGGGGGTATTTGACTTAAGCCATTCAAGACGATTAGATTTTGAGTTTTAATTTGACTGTAATCGAGTCTCTTGTAATTTTGACTTTGAAATAGAAACTCATCTCCAGTATAGAGTTTATTCAAAAAATTAGAATTCACATTTTCGTGAATTGCTAAAACCGCTATTTTTTCGGCTTTGGGGATGTTAAAAAAGAAGGTGTCGTCGTATGGCATTTGAGTATCTTCGATAGATAGTTTGCCGTTAAATTCTACTGTATTAGGGAGTACAAAAGTAGTTTTGTAATTTTTAGTTTTTTCTAGGATAGATTTCCCAACAATGTTCTGGTCTTGGAATAAAGTCACAGAAATAGGGCTGTCAGATGTGCTGCTCGTTTTTCCCTTAACATTCAAAGTGTAATTAGCGTTTAAAGAAGGTTCTAAAGACACAGATTCAATATAGCTATTATCTGTGTTTAATGGTTTTAAAGGCACTAAAACAATGCGTATTGAAGTGTCCGATATAGATAGAATTTCCTCTTTTATTTGTTGTTGAAAATCAGATACTAAGACAAGAGTTTTTGAGCTTGTTTTGGAGTCTGAGAACAGCGTTTTCCCTTTGAGAATTACTGTATTTAAGTCCAGCTGATTTTGACTGTAACTCAGAGATAGTAAATCGGATTTTAAATCTTTTATGGAAGTTGATTTGTAACTTTGATTGTTAGTGAATACACCAATTTTTTCAGTCTCATTAAAACCTGTGATCACATCTTGAACGGCTCGATTTAAAAGTGATCCTTTAGGACCAATTGCTTGCATGCTAAAGGAATTATCTAAATAAACGACTGTTTCAAAAGTATTTTTTTGAGCTGTTTGATTGGATAAAAAAGGCTGACTAAATGCTATGATTATACAAGCAATTGCTAAGAGTCGGATTAATAAAATCAGCCATTTTTTTAATTGGGAACTCTTTCGGGTTTGAAAGCGTATTTTTTGTAATAAAGCAACATTTGTAAATTCCTGAACCTTAAAACGTCGGAGTTGAAATAAATGAATAAAAATAGGGATGAGCAGTGCTGGAAGTGCGTAAAAAAATTCTGGGTGTAAAAACTGCATCTTATGGATTGAATTGTCAAATATAAAAACTAAAATTTGATTTGATTAACAGAAGAAGAAATAATCGTTCATTGGAGTTTTATTACGCGTTTGAAAATACTGTACAATTTCAAATTGCGCTTCATGATTTGCGACGGTCACAATACATTGATAATTTTTCATGGTATTTAGAAACTCAAAGGGTTTTAAGGTCTTATTATAGATGTCTTTTCCTATTTTTTTTGGGTTGTCACATACCCATTCAAAAGCCATGTTTTTTTCAATTAGTAATTGGGCCACTTTTTTACCTTTAGTTCCTGCTCCCCAAATTACGATTGTTTTTTCTTTGGCATGCGATAGCTCCAAAAAGTACTTCACTTTTAATTCTAAGAATGAATTTTCAGCATAATGTGCGTCGACCCTTGATGTTCTCACCGCATAATCACGCCACTGGTGTAATACCTCATTTGAAGGGATGCATTTCAATCCATGTTTATAAAACCGAAACGCTAAATCATAATCTTCTGGATAGGTGTTTGGAGAGAAGCCTCCACAGCAATCAAAATCTGTTTTGTAAACCATCCAACTGGGTGATGGAATGACACACTCTTTATAAATTTCAGTAAAATTAGTCCCTTTTGAAGTCAATGCATTCAGCCAAGTTTCATAGCGTTTGTAACCATTCCCTATTCCTTCTTCTGAAAAATAACGAACAAGTCCCAATGCCAAGTGCCCTTCGCCATACGTAACTAGCGGCTGTTGCATTTGTTCTAGCTTGTTTAATGCCATCACGTCATCACTATCCATACGCGTCACAAAAGTTCCTTTAGCGTGTTTATAGCCCGTTCTAAGCGCTTCAATGATTCCACTGCCCTCATTTTTTAACAACTGAATTCGAGCATCAGTATTAGCGTAGTTTTGAACGAGCTTGTAACTTGTGTCGGAGGAGCTATCATCTACAATAAGAAGTTCCCAATTGGAATATGTTTGTTTTACAATAGAATCCAAACAGTCACCTAAATAAGACTCCGTATTTTTAAAGGGAATTAAAATACTTATAAGCGGAGTTTGCATTAGTATTTAGCAGCCTTTCCATTGGCAGAAGATTCTTTAAGAAATGTTCTCAAATCTTCATTTGCCTGAATTAAATCTTCATTACGCAAATACATCATATGTCCACTTCGATACCCTTTAAACGTAAAGCGCTCTTTCATTTTTCCGCTAGGATCTACTTGAGATAAGGTATATTTTGCATTGAAATAAGTGGTTGCTCCATCGTAATATCCAGACTGATTTAATACTTTTAGATAAGGGTTTTGTGCCATAGCCAACCGAAGGTTGTCACGCGTGTTGTCATCATCGTTGTTCCAAGGATGAACCGACCCAAACATATTGTATTTTAAATCGGTTTTAAATTTTAATTCACTTTTAATGTAGTGGTTGATGGCAGGAGTAAATGAATGCAACCAAGAGGTGAGTTCTGCACTGTAATCTGGACTGTTTCCAGATTCTTTTTTGTCGATTCCTAGGTAGCGAGAATCCAGCCGTCCGATTGTTTGACCTGTATCATCCCGTAGTAATTCTTTCCAGAAAAATGAATTAGGAACATCTAAATTATGTTGTAAAATCACCTTTTGACTCAACCCTGAATAATAAGCCATTTTTTCACTGACCGCCATTTTTTCATCGGCATCAATAAACCCTCCTTTGGTCAATGCCGGAATGAGTGTGTCAATAGCATAGGCTTCTGATTCTGGAAGAATCTCTAATAAATCTTTCGATTGGAGTGCTTCCGGTAATTTGTTGTGATACCAAGCGGTTGCTGTATAATAGGGGAGGTTCAATGCGGAGGAAACGGGACCACCAACGCGTAAGACTTTGTAGTCAGCAGGAGATACTAAAATCACACCATTTAAGTACATCCATTGATTTTGTTGTAATTCTAAAGACAATCCCATTACACGCGTGCCTCCATAACTTTCACCAATGATATATTTAGGAGATTCCCATCTGTTTTTACGGTTAATAAAAGTATTGATCCATTCTGCTAAATATTTGATATCTTCATTAATTCCAAAAAACTGTTCCCGATCGGGCATGTCTCCATCAGTATTGGGAAGCATTCTAGAATACCCTGTATTTACAGGGTTGACAAATACAATATCTGCTTCATCTAAAATGGAGTTTGGATTGTTTTTAAATCCATAAGGTTGAACCGGGTAGCCTTCGGAATCAACATTTAAAATACGAGGCCCTGTATAAGCAACGTGCATCCAAACGGACGCAGACCCTGGGCCTCCATTAAAGGAAATAATTAAGGGACGTGTCGCTCTATTTTTTATATTGTTTCTGGTATAATACGTATAAAATAAACTTGCGATAGGCATTCCATCGTTATCCCAAACAGGTTGCATTCCTGTTTCAGCAGTGTAATCAAATTTCACCCCTTTTACAGTTGTAGTGTGGGTAGTTGTTACTGTTGTGTCCACAGGAATCTCTATGGATTGACTGTAGCTAACAAATAGAGAAACTAAGCTGATGTAAAAAAAACTTTTTTTCATTTGAATGATTGTTTATTAAGATTCACTAAAATACAATCTTTACAACAAAACAGACCTATTAATTTAAAATTCTGCTAATGTACTGGCAACGATGGCTTCTGCTTTGCTCTTTTCACTCAAGTTCACATACAGTTCTTGAAATCCATAGGTGGGCGTTCCAAAACCTGCCAAACGAGCAGACTCTGTTTCATCTTTGACAATAGGGGTGATGCCTTGTTTTTCTAAATTTTGAGTGATGAGTTGAACCACAATAAAACTACCAGCATACAGTTTTGAATAATTAGATTCCATAGGTTTATTATTTTTAAGGACTATAATTCTTTCAAGCAATTTACGAATAAATTTACCCCACTCGACATGTTTACGCTACAATAGTTAGCTATGAATTAACATTCCATTTATTTGTCCTGTTATTTTTATTTGTAAGTTTACCAATAAATCTCTAAACCTACGGACATGAAAAAATATGCATTCATACTTTTTTTACTTTCAATTTCAAACACATTTTCACAAACGGTCAACCAAGACATTGTTGGAAAGTGGCAATTACAAATAATAGAACTTGATGGTGATCAAGTATCCGCTAAAGAAGCATTTGATACCAATAATATTTTCCAAATTTATTCTGCAAACAATCAATTTCAATCAATTGTAGACGATAAAATTAACAAGGGAACTTGGCGAATTTCTGAAGACCAAAAATCTGTAATCATCAACTTAAGTACGAAGAAAGAAGACAAAGTTCTTGAAATAACAAAATTATCTAGTACAGAACTTGAGTTACATGCCTTAAAAGTTGACCAAGAACTCAGATTCTATTACAAGAAAAAAATGTGATTAGTTTTGAGTCTCAATATTCCCACCTGAAGAAGACTCTACTGTATTTTTCATTGCAGATTCGTGGTTCTCTATAGCAGCACCACTAGAGGCTTTTGCATTAAATTCTTCTAAACATTTGACAGATAAATTGGATCCGCTAGATGCTTTTGTTTCGCAAAATTTAGCAGTTAATTTTGATGCATTTAAGTGACTTCCACTCGAGGAATCCCCACTAAATGTTTCAGTATTTCCTTCTAGGGTTAACTCACTTCCACTTGAACTGCTACTGTTTATATATTTGGTTTCAACAGTTAGTTTCATTTCACTTCCGCTAGAAGTACTCAAATCAAGACTAGGAACATTTAGTGTATTGGTACTAAAAACAGCACTACCACTAGAAGCTTTGATTTCTTCTATAGTCTTAAAATTGACAACTACTTTTTTAGAAGCAACCCGGTAGGTATTTTCATCGATATAAATTTTAAGTACTTCGTTTTCAATTTCTGTGATAATAAATTCCTGAATGTTTTCATCCGTTTGGACAGAAATACTAGGACTTTCATTTTGTGTTAGAAAAAGATGGATCCCGGTACTAACTTCTATACTATTAAAAGACGCATCTATGGATCGTTGTTCAGTGACTACGACGCCGTTGCCGCGCACTCCTTTATTAAAAGGAAAGGAGTTGAACTGACAGGCGTTTAAAGCAAGGCTTACAATAGTAAGGCTAATAAATTTGACTAGTGTCATCATGATTATTGGGGTTTAGTTTATTCTTTGTTATTTAGGTTTGGGCAATCCAGACAACGCATCGATTTATGGGCTGTTTTCAGATAATGTTCTTCTTTTCCATTGTCTAATATATCGTTATATCTCGAAGTGTTTCTGTGGTAAGAATAGGAGTTTTCATCCGCATACAAGACACTGCCAATGGGCAGTTGTAAAATAATTTCAATAGTTTGATTTCTATACTGATGTTCTGTATTTGTAAGAAAAAAACCATCTAAAATTAAGGAGTTGTTTTTGAATTCATAGTTGTAATTTACTCCCATTGCTCGATCTTTAGCTTTTAAATACTCGATTCCAGATGCTTTTTTTTCAACCGAAATAGTTGCAACAGAGTCTTTTGTGGACTGTACAATGAGTCTAATGTCTGATCCATAAATTCGTTTCGTATCCTGTTGGTCATAGACGAATTTCAAGTCTTTGTCACGATGTAAAGACTTTGAGTATAAAGGATTCCCTTTCATTTCTAAATACAAAGTGTCCTTGGACGTGATTGGCAATTCTGCTTGTTCTGTGACACTCGCATCCACTCTAAAATCGGCAGCTTGTTTTATGCTAAATATAATCAGTGTAGTCAAAACGATGAGCCAAACACCTAAGAGTGATAATTTAGTATATAGATTCAATAAAGGCATGCGTTTGGATACCATACGCAAGCCTAAGAGCAGTATGAAAATTAATGGGATTCCAGTAGCAAACAGAGCTAAAATAGAAACCAACCATATTGGCAAGCCGGAGGAATTGATTAAGTCTGCAAAATCCATCCCAGGAAAATGTACGGCATCTGCAATACCAACAGATAGTAAACTTATAAAAAATCCAATGAGAATGACAATACTCAGAATGATAAAAAACACTCCAACTGTTTTAAAAATTAATTTAAAGAAGAGCAGAATAAGATCCCCAATTGTTTCAAAAAAAGAGCGGGATTTTGACTGGATACTTTTTCCCAAATCATTGAGAGTTCCTGAGTTGACGCTGTCTTTAACGCGCTCTAAGCTCTCTTTAACATTACCAAACTCTTCTTTTACTTTTTTTTCAATATTGGTAATGTTGATGGGCTTTCCCATCATCGCTAATTTTTCGGCTGTTGTATTTGCCGCAGGAATTAAAATCCATAAAATAATATATAATAAAGGTCCCATTCCAGCACCAAATATTAATACCACCCAAAGGAGTCTAATGATAAGAGGATCTACTCCAAAATAATATCCAAATCCAGAAGAAACACCCCCTATATAGGAGTTGTCTCGATCTCTAAATAAACGTCGTTTTTGACTGTCTGATTTATCATTATTAGGCGTTTCTTCAAAAAGTTCTTCGTCGATTTTATAATCTTCAGGCTGTCCCATCACAGAGATCATTTCATCCACTTCTTTGTTAGAGACCACTTGTTGACTCGTTTTAATCCGTTCCGAAAACAGTTCTGCGACACGCCCTTCTATATCTGCTATAATTTCAGAGGCTCCTTCTGTATTATGAAGTGATGCCTTGATCGCTTCAAAATAATTTTGAAGTTTTTGGTATGCACTTTCATCTATATGAAAGAAGATACCAGCTAGATTTATACTTACAGTTTTGTTCATTTTTTGGTAGTTTTTGGTAGGGTTACTAAACTGACAGCGTTGTGGAGCTCATTCCATGTAGTTGTCAATTCAACTAAAAATAATTTCCCACCTTCAGTGAGTGTATAATATTTTCTTGGGGGACCAGTCGTGGATTCTTCCCAGCGATAATTAAGTAGTCCAGAATTTTTAAGCCGTGTGAGGAGGGGATAAATAGTTCCTTCCACCACAAGCATTTTTGCCTCCTTTAAGGTTTTTAAAATTTCGGCAACATAGGCGTCTCTGTCTTTTAAGACAGATAAAATGCAAAACTCTAAAACACCTTTTCGCATCTGTGCTTTTGTGTTTTCTATTTTCATTAGTATTAATTTTCAACAAACCTAATACATAAAAAGGTATTATGTATAACATAGTATTATATTTTAACACAAAATTAACAAATTAAGGTTCTTTAAAAATACCTATCTTAGCTCACAATCTAAGAACACTCATGAATTTTACACCAAGAAAACTCAATCTTTTTTTACTTTTTAAATTACCATCTGCTTATTTCACTGGGGTGCGTACACAATCAATTGATGCACAAAAATGTGTAGTATCCGTAAGGCACCGTTGGATCAATCAGAATCCTTTTAAATCGATGTTTTGGGCGGTTCAGGGGATGGCGGCAGAATTATCTACAGGGGCTTTGATTATGATGAAAATACAAGCAACCCAAAAAAATATATCGATGCTGGTTATTAAAAATAATGCCAGTTTTAGCAAAAAAGCAAAAGGTCTTATTACCTTCTCATGCGATCAAGGAAACTTGGTCGATGAAGCCCTAGAAAAGGCACTTGCTACAGGGGAGGGGCAAACACTAATTTTGACTGCTAAAGGCATTGATTTGGTTGGAGATGAGGTCGCTTCTTTTGACTTCGAGTGGTCTCTGAAACTCAAACAAAAATAAATCAAAAGATAGTGTTAAAGTTTACGAGGTGTCTTTAATTTTCACTAAATTTAAAGAATTAATCTCTAAAATAAACGCCTATTCTATAACATTACTTTTTATTAATTTTAATTTTTATAAAATGTCAAGAGCAATGTTTGAGTACACCAAAACGGTACTGAATAAGGTTAGTTTTGATACCAACCTTTTTTGTAAAGAAGTTCAAAAGGCACTCCAACGCTTATTACCATACGAAATAGAAGAATTAAAATTATTTATTCAAAATCTGGTCACTTTCAATCCAGATTTGAAACAATGTATGGTTTATTTGAATTAGTCTTTTGTATAAAATTAAACTGTAAAAGTGGCCGAGAGGTCACTTTTTTTATTTTGCAACTGGACTGATAATTTGAACATTCTGAAATGCAATTGCACTTCGAATGATTCCAGAAATGATATTGTGAAGGGCATCAATAATTTGAATTTTCAACTCACTTTTATGGTAAATCAAACTGACTTCTCTGGCAGGTGAAGGCTCACTAAAATAATGTAATTGTTCTTGTTCTTTTTCTTTTAAGTCTAAAGTATGCAAATAAGGCAAAAGCGTCATTCCCATCCCTTCATTTGTTAATTTCACCAACATTTCAAAACTCCCGCTTTCCAACTGAAATTCATCATGGTCTTTGGTTTTTTTGGCATTACATAAATTCAGTACACCATCCCTAAAACAATGCCCATCTTCTAATAACAGCATGTCATTAATATCCAAGTCCGAAACCTCTAAGGTTTTTTTAGAAGTCAACCGATGATTGTTTGGGATGTACCCCACAAAAGGCTCGTAAAATAACACACGCTCTTTGATGTGTTCATTTTTTAGAGGAGTTGCCGCTATGGCAGCATCTAAATGCCCGTCCTTAATGCGTTGAATAATTTCTTCAGTATTTAGTTCCTCTATCTTCAGTTTAATTTTTGGGTAGCGTTTGATAAACGTTTTTAGAAACATTGGCAATAGCGTTGGCATCACGGTTGGAATGATCCCTAATTTGAATTCTCCCCCAATAAACCCTTTTTGTTGGTCCACAATATCAGTAATACGATCGGCCTCATTGACAATATTTTTTGCTTGATTTACAATCTTGCGTCCAACTTCAGTCAATTCAATTGGCTTTTTACTACGATCAAAAATTTGAACAGACAACTGGTCTTCCAATTTTTGAATTTGCATGCTTAACGTTGGTTGTGTGACGAAACATTTCTCAGCGGCTTTGGTGAAGTTTTGATGCTCAGCGACTGCTAAGACATATTTAAGTTGTGTGATGGTCATAATGGTTTTTATTGAGACTGCAAAGCTATCAATAAAAACTATGAACTCAGCTTGTTTTGATAGTTTTTTACTGTTTTAAGTAAAAAGCTTATCCAATCGGATAAGCTTTTATCATTTACTATATCTAGTTCTGTTAGTTCACTGGAAAACCACGGTCGCGCATCAAGGCTTCTTTTTCAGCATCACGACCTCTAAACAGTCTGTAAGCTTCTGCAGGATCCATAGAGTTTCTCGGTTCAAATAAATACTTTACCAAACGTTCTGCGACCTCTTTGTCATAAAACCCGCCTGGTGCCTCTTGGAATGCTTCTGCCGCGTCTGCGGTCAGTACATCTGCCCACATATATCCGTAGTAGGCTGTTGCATAGCCTTCACCAGAAAATACATGTCCAAAATGCGGCGTGCGGTGACGCATTGGAAGTTCTGTTGGCATTTTGAGGTCTGCTAAGGTTTGTCTTTCAAACGCATCAATATCAATATTTTCAGGGTCTGCAAGGTGGAGTTTCATATCCATCAAAGCTGATGCTAAATATTCGGTCGTTCCAAATCCTTGGTTAAAGGTCGCTGCTTTTTTAATTTTCGCTACTAATTCTTGTGGAATGACAGCCCCTGTTTTATAATGCACTAAAAATTGATTGATCACTTCGTCTGTGGACAACCAACGTTCTAACAATTGAGATTGAAACTCTGTGTAATCTCTCACACCCCCATTTAAAGTAGGGTATTTTACATTGGATGAAAAGAAGTGCAAAGCATGTCCAAATTCATGGAAAAAGGTGGTTGCATCGTCCCAAGAAACCAACAAAGCTTCCCCTTCTGCAGGTTTTACAAAGTTAGAATTGTTTGAAGCCAGTACTGTTTTTTTACCATCAAAAGTTGTGTGACTTCGGTACGTGGTTGCCCATGCTCCAGAACGTTTTCCTTGACGTGCATACGGATCTAAATACCAAAGTCCAATGTGGGCTCCAGAATCTTTATCCGTTACTTCCCAAACGTTTACATCTTCTTGAAAGACAGGGACACTGCCTTCAGGCACCGGCGTAAACTCATAATTAAACAAACGTCCTGCCACGTAAAACATCGCATCTCTCAACTTGTCGAGTTGAAGGTATTGCTTCACTTCATCACTGTTTAAATCGTATTTTGCGACCCGTACTTTTTCTGCATAGAAACGGTAATCCCAAGGCTCAATCGTGATGTTATCTCCGTTCGTGTTGGCTACCGCTTGCATGTCCGCCACTTCTTCATGAACCCGTGCAATGGATGCTGGCCAAACAGCTTCCATCAAAGCCAATGCATTTTCGGGTGTTTTTGCCATGCGATCTTGTAAACGCCATTCGGCATAATTTTTATGTCCTAACAGTTCGACACGCTCGCGACGTAATTTTAATATTTGTGCAATGATATTATTGTTATCGTAGTCATCCCCATTATCTCCTCGTGCATAATAATTTGTCCAGACTTGTTTTCTTAAATCTCTGTTTGTAGAATAGGTAAGAAATGGATCCATTGAAGATCGGGTATTTGTAATGGCATAACTTCCTTCAGTTCCTTTATCGGAAGCAATGGCTGCAGCAGATTTAATAAAGCCATCAGAGAGGCCGTCTAACTGATCGGCATTCAAATAGGTAACATAGTTTTCTTCATCGTGAAGTACATTGTCTGAGAAGGTGTTATAAAGGGTTGATAATTCTTTGTCGATCGCTGCATAACGCGCTTTTTTATCAGCATTTAACTCTGCACCCCGCATGGCAAAACTGTTGTAAGTTAGTTCAACAACACGTTGTTGGTCGGCATCTAAAGGGGTGACTAAAGCAGCTTCATAAACTGTTTTAATTCGATCAAAAAGGGCTCTGTTTTGATTGATTTTAGAAGAAAATTCAGATAGTTTTGGTGCGAGATCCGCTTGGACTTTTCTGAATTCAGGAGAGGACATATTCGCACTCATAATTCCATAATAAGAAAATACACGGTCCAATTCTGCTCCTGAGCGTTCCATCGCTGCGATGGTATTTTCAAAGGTAGCTGGTTCTGTTGAATTTGCAATGGCTTCGATCTCCGTAAGATTGAGTTCCATACCTGTTTCAACAGCTTCTTGAATGTCCTTCACATCCATTGTGTCAAATGCAGGAACACCACCATAAGGTCCTTGCCATTCTTGTAATAACGCATTTTTAGGTTGTGTTTTTATGTCTTTTTTACAACTTATAATCAGGGTTAAAAGACTTAAACAAAAAACTTTGAGGTAAGATTTTGGTACAATACTATTCATGGTTTATGATTTTAAAGGTTCAAAATAAGATGCTTACAATTTACTTAAAATATATTATTCCTGTTGTGGATTTCAACTTATTTTAAGATTTCAATTTTTCGTATGAATACATTTTGAAGTGGCCAATCGGTCGCATCGGTCGCAACGGCTGCAATTGTATCAACCACATCCATGCCCCGAATCACTTTTCCGAAAATAGTATAATCGCCATCCAAATGATGCGCCCCGCCTTGTTGTTGCACAATGAAAAACTCAAAAGGGGAGGCCTTTTTGTAGGGGTTTTCTATGTTTTTGCTGGGCATGCTAAGCATGCCACGGTCGTGTTTAAACCCCTTATCGTAATCGTTAGGAAGTAAGTATTTCCCAATCTTTCGTCGCTTAATTAAGGTTTTTCGGTCATCACTATTTCCACCTTGAATTACAAAATTTTGAATCACTCGATAAAATTGGGTGTCGTTGAAATACTGTTTTTTTGTGAGGTAAATAAAATTTGAACGGTGAAACTTAGTGGCTTCAAACAACTTGACGTCAATGGTTCCAAAATCAGTGGTAATTCTGACTCTATCTTCTTTATGCTTTTGGTCGTAGTCCAAGAAAAATTCCATAACATTCGCATCGTTCAGTAGAAAATTGGGTTCTTTTTTTTTAGGAATTGCTTCTTTTGTGATAGGAGGTGGGTTGCTTTTTTTTGACTTGATTGTATTTGTTTTCTTACCTTGACAACTCATCAAAAAACAACTTAAAAATAAAAGTATATAAATTCGCATGGATAGTATAGATTTATTGAACTGTAAGATATGAGATTTAAGGCATTTGAAAAAACGATTGTTGAAATAAATAAACTGAGTTTACCAGGCATAGAGACACAGCTAAAAATGGCACCTCCGTTTCGTGAACAATTGTTGGAGCGTTATAAAGAAGAACATAAATCCGCAAAATTGGCGGCTGTTTTGGCATTGTTTTATCCTAGTATTGAGGGAGAAACCTTGATGGTTTTAATCCTACGAAAATCATATAAAGGGGTGCATTCTGCACAAGTTGGATTTCCTGGAGGAAAACCAGAGCCTGAAGATGTTTCAAAAGAAGCAACAGCGTTACGAGAAACTTGGGAAGAAATTGGAGTTTCTTCCGATAAAATCAGGGTCCTTAGAGAATTATCTTCTATTTATATCCCGCCCAGTAATTTTTTGGTGTCTCCTTTTTTAGGAATTGCAGCGGCACCACTGACGTTTACCCTTCAGGAATCAGAAGTTGACGATGTCCTTGAAGTCTCTTTATCGGAGTTTCTAGATGACAAATCAGAAGTTTCTTCTGAAGTTTTTGTGTCAGAAGGAGTGACAAACGAAGTCCCTGCTTTTAAGCTTAGAGATCGAATTGTTTGGGGAGCCACCGCCATGATGTTGATAGAAATTAAAACAATGTTAAATCAAATTTTAAAAAAATAGCTTAGGTTTGCAAAATAAATTTTTAAAATTTTAATGGGTCTTCTCAAGAAAAATATATTCGGTCAATTTTTATTTCTTAAAAAATGGATCATTCGAATTGCAGGGGTATTAAGTCACCGACGCTACAGAGGTTTTAATGAACTTCAAATTGAAGGTTCTGAGATTCTTCGAAATTTACCACAACAAAACGTGTTGTTTATCTCTAACCATCAAACTTATTTTGCGGATGTGATGGCGATGTTTCATGTGTTTAATGCGGCGTTGAGTGGACGTGATGATAACATCAAAAATGTTGGCTATTTATGGAACCCTAAATTGAATATGTATTTTGTGGCAGCTAAAGAAACTATGAAGTCTGGATTGCTTCCAAAAATATTTGCTTATGCGGGCTCTATTAGTATTGAAAGAACCTGGCGAGCCTCTGGAGAGAATGTAAATCGACAGGTTAAAATGAGCGATATATCAAACATCAATAAGGCATTAAATGATGGTTGGGTGATTACATTTCCTCAGGGTACAACAACGCCTTTTAAGCCCATTCGAAAAGGAACAGCACATATTATCAAGCATTACCAACCCATTGTAGTTCCGATAGTCATTGACGGTTTCCGACGCTCTTTCGATAAAAAAGGCATCCGTGTAAAGAAAAAAAATATTCTTCAGTCTATGGAGATCAAAGCACCTTTAGAGATTGATTACGAAAAGGAATCCATTGAACAAATTGTAGAAAAAATTGAGTACGCGATAGAGCAACATCCTTCTTTTATGAAAGTGATTCCTCAAGACGAATTGTTAGAAAAAGAAGCTCTAAACACTAAAAGAAAATGGTGATCTAGGAATCTGTTTCCAGTTCTTTTAAATCTTTGTAATTCGATTTTAAACGTTTCAATAAAAGACCATAAATCAAGTAGTAGAACCCCAATAATATGGCTGTAATAACGACCATCGCAAAAATACTTAATCCTATCACAATCAAATAAAATACAGTAGTGTTTCCATCGCCTTCCGACTGAATTCTTGCAAGTGTGTTTTGAACATCTGGGTTGTTTGTCATCTCAATATACACCCCAACAACAATAGAAATACACATAAACACAAGATTAAAAATCACATAGTGTTTGACAGTTTTACGTGTTTTTAAAATGCGTTCCATTAGCATTTTTGTATTCTCTGTCGCTGTAATACTCTTGTAGTTTTTATAAAAAACATAGAAGAAATAAATCAATACAGCGTAGCCTATAAACATTAAAGGGTAGAGGATGTAATTCACATCATAACTTTCCATTTTTTCTAAGTCTTTACTGCCTTTAAAGGAAAAGGATATAAGAGTCCAAAATGCAAATTCAAGAAGACTTATTATAAAAATCCATTTGACAATCGAAGAGGAACGCTTATAAATTAACGTATAAAGTTCTTCTTTATCGAATTCCGGATAATTTTTAGAAGACGTCTCCCAGTCTTTTTTTAATAGTTCTAATTCATCCATACTTAAGAATTTAACTGGGTTTTTAGTTTTGTTTTAATACGGTTCATTCGAACACGTGCATTGACTTCGCTAATCCCAAGTGTTTCACTAATTTCTCTATAATTTTTGTTTTCTAAATACAGGAAAATAATTCCTTTTTCTATGTCGTTTAGCTTGTGAACAGCTGCATAAATGAGTTTCAATTGCTCATCCTTAGTATCATCATATTCTTCATACGATAGTTTATAAGCTACAGGTTCAATACTCTGACTTTCTACTCTACGTAAAGACTTTCTGTACAAGGTGATTGAGGTATTTAATCCCACTCGATACATCCAAGTACTAAATTTTGAGTCGCCTCTAAATTTGGGATAAGCCTTCCATAACTGAATGGTAATTTCTTGGAACAAATCCTTATGTGCATCAGAATCATTTGTATAAATTCTGCAGATTTTATGCACGATATTTTGGTGCTTTTGCAAAAGTTCTACAAAATTTTGTTCTGATGATTTCAAATTGGTTGGTTTGTTTCTAGGTTAGTCTGATGATTTAATAATTTGTTACTATTTTTTTAAATTATTAAAGTGCTGCTTCAAGAAGTTCTCCTGCTTTAACGCTAAAATCGAGTTGATTTTGTCGTGGAGGTAACAAACACGTTGTAAATTCTGAAAAGGAGCAGGGTGGGTTGAATAGATAATTAAAATCCAAAGTAACGCTTCCATTTGTTTTTGGAAGGTCTATATATACATACCGTCCGCCTCCATAAGTCGTCTCACCAGAAGTTAAATCTCCAACCATCACAAATCCTTCACTTCCCACATCCAAGCTGTAGGAGTCTCCTTTGTAAGTGAAACGCAGTTGTCCAATAAAATCGGTAACGTCTGGAATTCCTAGTTTTGACTCTACAGACTCTAAGTGTGTTGTTTCAAAATAATTGAAGTCCGCTTCAAAAACATAGGCACTATTGGTATCATAATTTTTAAATCCTTTAAAGGCTTGAATGGCAGGATTTTTTAAATCCCAAACTCTCAGATACAAGGCACCTGATCGAGTAATCACTTGCCATTTTATATGCTTGTGAAATAGTTGTATAGAGTTTCCATTGGCATCAATTACAAGCGATAAATGTTCTATTTCCTCTCCAACACTATTAGTCACCTTGACATCCTTTGCAGCATCAAACGTCAAGCTCTCTTTTGATAAATTTAGGCTTCCAATCGTTGCTGCTAAATTTTCAATCGTTAAAATAAATTTATTTGAGGTTGCTTTTCCAAAGGTATTGCTCGTGGAATCTAATTTAAACAGCCCAGTCAACTCTAAATACTTCACTCGATTTTTAGCCCTAGTATCACGATTTTGTTTTAATGCTTCTTTATAAGACGCATCTATTGGTATGGTGTTTTTGGATTCTTTGCAATTGAGAAATAGAGTTAATACACATCCGATTAAAAAATATTTTTTCATCTAAATTACTTTTTAGGAGAATGAGTGGTTTTTGCTCCTTTTGGAGGCATAGGACCTCTTAAATGAATGATGAGTCCGTCCAAGAAATTTCTTAAAAACTGATCGCCACATTCCATATATTTTGGATGGGTTTCATTTCTGAAAATAGCATTCAGTTCACTTTTGGTGATTTTAAAATCTTTCAAAGCACAAATTTTCACAATATCGTCATCTCTTAATTTATGAGCGACTCTAAGTTTTTTGAATATATCGTTGTTGTTTAATCCCATGCTACAAAGGTAGTATTTTTATGACTTAATCATTTATTCTATTGTCATCAAAAGCAGAAGGTAATAATTTAGGAATAAACTTCACAAATAGCGGTAATAAAATAGCTCCGCCTGGTAATAAAAAAATTGCTAGACTAGGAATCGATTTTAAGACATCTAACAACTGATCTTGCATTTGTTTTTGTTCGGCATCATTAAGCTCTCTATGGGCTGATTGAGATAGTAATTTAACCAATTCCTTGCTCTCCTTTAATTCCTTAAATAAACGCTTGCTATTTCTTGAGATCAGCTTCCGAACCATCAAGCTGGTATTGTCATAAAAACTTTGTACACTATTTTTTGAATTTAAAAGTGCCATCTTATTTTTATGCGTTGTGTAAAATAGTTGCACTGAACTAATAGACTCCTTTACTGTAGCCTTTGACATTTTGAGATCATATCCTAATTTATTTAAAAAGTCTTGTTCACTCCCTTCAAGCTTTAAATCACTCCAAGTTGACATACAGGCCAAATCTAAAAAATAAAAAGATTCTAATTCTGAGGGGGTAGCGTCAATGACGGTTTTATAGTTATAACTCACATCATTACTAAATCTGAATGAAGATTCCAAGAGTTTTATCAAGCTAGTATCATAGGATGTTTTGAGGGATTTAGAATTTAAGGCACTTAACACTAACGTTCTGATTGAGTTTTCAAACTGCTTTAAATAATGAATTGTGTGTTTTTCTCCTTCCAAATATTTTCTATAAGCCATTACATCCATAAAGAGAAGGGCATTGGTTACAAAAAAACTGAAGTTTTTGGTTAAAATATTATTGTCAATATGAATACGTTTATGAAGAATGGTTTCTAAATTAGTTCCAAGAATCGTACTTATAAAGCTAGATTTATATCCGGTAATCTCTTTATAAAAATTTAATAAACTTTTTTCAAAGGGTTTTGGTGATTTTGTTTGCGTATGAACCGCATACAAAGCAATTAATAAATTAATTTTACAACGCTCTTCATTGGTGTAATCGGAGCTATCTTCTACAGAATCGAGCGTAGCCATATTACTTCCATATAAAAAGCCAACACTTCTAAGTTTTGGATATAACTCTTCTAACGACTCAAATTCATGTTCTGAATTGACTTTGAGGAGTCTTAATAATTTCGTAATCCAGCCTGTTCCTGATGGGTTCATACTTGGAAATTAAATCAAAAAAGCTACTTCTGGAAGTAGCTTTTTATTTGTGTTCTTAAAGTTAAATTATTCGATTATTCCTCCACAACTTACACGGCTGCCTGCAGCCCCAGAAGGTTGAGATGTGAAATCGTCCACACCCTGATGTACAATGACACCTTTTCCTAGAATATCTTTTGTGTCATCTCCACAACCAATACACCATTCGTTAGTGCTAAACTCAACGATCGTTTCATTCTCTGAATTTTCAACAATAAAATTCCCTATATCTCCTTTGTGATACCCTGTTTCAGCTCCCCATTTCCCGTGTGGTTGTGCTGTGGGATTCCAATGGCCTCCTGATGATTTTCCATCTGCTGAAGAACAATCTCCTTTATCATGAATATGAATTGCATGAGATCCTTCTACAAGTCCTTTGATCTCTGCAGTCATTTGAACGACTCCGTCGGTTTCTACAAACTCAGCGGTTCCACTCACAGAACTTCCACTCTTTGGACTGAGTTGGATTGATAAAGAGACAGAATTTTTAATGGGTTCTTGAGTTTTTTCGGTCTTAGATTCCTCTGTTGAGTTTGTCTCTGTTTTTTTGACTTCCTTCTTGCAAGCTAAGACGCTTAAAATTAGAAGAGAAGCTACGATAGATTTTTTCATTTATTTTAAATTAGTTATTCGAAAGTTAGTTAAAAAATTGTATATGTATAAGGATGCGATTATTTTTTTATTTCAAATGTTTTTAGGCTCTTAAAAGGAGACAGGTCTATGGCTTCCATTTCAGACTTAAATGTGCCCCATTCATTTTCAAAAAAGGAATTGGTACTTTTTAAAGCACTGTCAATAGCTGTTTTTGCTTGTGCTATAAGGGTGAGTTCTGTGTCCGTGATTCCATTCTGACGCGTGCTGATGTAATACAATGCCGTTCCAATACGTTCTGTTATAGAAACTACAGGATCACTAGTGATTCCTTGACGTTTATCCTCTGTTCCAAAGTAGAGGGCTAAAATAGTGTCTATTTTTTCTTTGATTTCTTTACAACTTTTTAAAGCATCTTTATTTAATTTCTTGTCTTTTTCACTCAGTGAACTCGAAAATTCAGAAACAATGTTTTTACTTTCAACAAGTTGCTTAACAGCATCAGCTGTAATTTTTTGAAGATGTTCAAACGCTTTTGAAGTTTCATATACCGCTTGGACGGCGGCTGCATCGTATTGAATTCGAGGGTCATTCTGAACTTCAATGATGGCTTCCGAACGTTGATCGCCATAACGAAGTACTGCACGGTAGTTCCCAGGGATTACTTGAACACCAGAAGGTTCCCGAATTGATTTACGGATTTTTTTAGAAGGCCATACAACTCCTTTTTCGTCCATATTCCATCTCCAAGTATGAAGGCCTTTTTTCTTTGGTGCTTTCTGTTTAAGGGTTCGAATTAGACGTTCTCCATCAAATAGTTGAAGCTGTAAAGAATCCCATTTGACTTCTGTTAAAGCGTCGTTCTCATTTTTATCTGCATCGCTTGCTGTTGAATCTTTTTCTCTAACGTTTAAATAATATGAAAACGATGCACCACTGTCTCTGTTTTCTCCATTAAATATGGCATCCCCACCAAATCGACTTCCTGTAGGTTGTTGATAGGCGGCTTGATAGGCCGTTGGTGGTTCAAACAAATGCACTGTTTTTTGAAGTAACTTTTGGTCTTTAGCAATAGCTCTCAAAGGACGAATGTCATCCAACACCCATGCTGCACGTCCAAAAGTTCCAATTACTAAATCATGCTCTCGTGGATGAATAATTAAATCTTTGACAGAAACAGTTGGAAATCCTTCGGACCATTTGTTCCATTTGGTGCCTGCATCAATAGAAATATAAAGTCCGTCATCCGTTCCTAAAAACAATAAATTAGGTTCTTCAACGTCTTCTACAATTGATAAGGTATAACTTTTTACGTCTGATGCATCGACAATGCGTTCCCATGATTTCCCGTAGTTCTTTGTACGATACGCATAAGGTGTGTAATTAAATCGTCTGTAATCATTGGCGATTAAAAGAGCTTCCCCTTTGTTTGTTTTAGATGCTTTGATTAGTGGGATCCAACTTCCTTTGGGCAACCCTTTTATGTTTTTAGTAACATCGTTCCATTGTGTACCTCCATCTTGTGTATAGTGTACACGTCCATCGTCCGTACTCACCCAGAGCATGTCTGCTTCAACTTCTGAGGGTTCGATTACTAAGATCGTACAATGGTTTTCAGCGCCTGTTGCATCCATGGTCAGTCCACCACTTTCGTGTTGCTTTAATTTATCGGGATCATTGGTGGTTAAATCGGGAGAAATAATGTTCCATGTCTCTCCTTTATCAGTTGATTTGTGCACAAACTGACTTCCAAAGTACAACGTATTGTTTGAGGTAGGATCTATATTGATTGCCGCATTCCAATTAAAACGAAGTGACACATCCGCATCTGGATGGGTGGGGCGTACAACATAATTATTGCCAGTTTTCCAGTCATAACGACTTACATATCCTTCTTGACTCATCGTCCATCCAAATTGTGAATCATCTTTGTCTGGAATCACATCAAAGCCATCACCAAAACTTATTTCTTGCCAATAGGAGTTTCTAATTCCTTGCGCGCGCCATACATAGGCAGGACCTCTCCAAGATCCATTGTCTTGCATGCCACCATAGACATTGTAAGGAAATTCATTATCTACATTAATATGATAAAACTGTGCTACAGGCAAATTCCCTATAAAGCGCCACGTATCTCCACCATCTTTGGTGATGTTCATACCGCCATCGTTTCCATCAATCATAAAATCGCCGTTTGTAGGATGTATCCACCAAGCATGATGATCGGGATGAATGCCGTTATCAACGCCATAGGCTGGCATGAGCTGCTCAAAGCTTTTTCCTCCATCCTCACTTACATTGACATAAGTGAAAATTGAAAACAGTCGATTTTCATTTTGAGAATCAACATAAATATCAGCATAATAAAAAGGGCGATTTCCGATTTCGTCCATGTTATCACTGACCATTTTCCAGTTCACACCGCCATCCGTACTTTTGTATAAAGCATTTTTTTTGGCTTCTATGAGTGCATAAACAACATCGGGTTTGCTGGGGGCAATTGCCACACCAATTCTTCCTAGGTTTCCTTTTGGCAGTCCATCTTCCGAACTTATTTTTTTCCAAGTTTCTCCACCATCATAGGTGCTGTATAGCCCAGAGCCTTCGCCTCCAGAATTAAAAAACCAAGGATCGCGTTTGTGCTCCCACATGGCTGCAGTTAATTTATTTGGATTTTGAGGGTCCATCACCAAATCAGCAGCGCCACTTTTTGGATTTGTATATAATATTTTATTCCATGTTTTTCCTCCATCAGTAGTTTTATACACGCCACGTTCTGGGTGCTCTCCCCAAGGTGATCCAATAGCCGCTACATAAACCGTATTTGGATTTGAAGGGTCAATAATAACGCGATGAATGTGCCTCGTTTTTTCTAAGCCCATCACCATCCAATTTTTTCCTCCATCCAATGATTTATAGATGCCATACCCACCATTCAGACTGTTTCGAGGATTGCCTTCTCCAGTTCCTACCCAAATAACACTAGGGTTGGATTGTTGAACGGCAACAGCACCAATGGAGGCGGTTGCTTCATTCTCAAAAATAGGGTTCCATTTGATGCCTCCTGAAGTTGATTTCCACAACCCACCAGATGCTGTACCTGCATACATAATATCTGGATTGGAATGAACGACATCAATAGCAGTCACCCGTCCTGACATGCCTCCAGGACCTATGTTTCTAGGGGTTTTGTTTTTCAGAAGTTCCATCGAAAATTCTTGTGCAAACCCATTAAAACTTATGACTAGTAGTAAGACGGATAGTATGTTTTTCATTAGATTATGTTTTTTACTTTAGTTGTTTGTGATTGATATAATAGTCTCTGTCAATGTTAATTTTTGAGACGTTAATTTCCTTTTTTTGCCAATCAGCAGTAGGGTAGAGCCATAGAGTTTTTTGATTGACTTCTATTTCAATAGGCATTTCAAAATTCTCTACTACATTATTCCAACGGTAGCTCAGTTCATTATTTTCTATGGAGTATTCAAAATTTGGGATGCGTATATCACGAAGGTATTGATTAAAAACGGCGGTTAAGTTCATTCCTGTAAATTCACTTATATAGTTTTCAATTTCTTGAGTGGTGACGGTTTGATGGTAGAATGTTTCGTTTAATCCTCTTAACAGTTGACGCCATTTTTCATCATCATTTACAAGTTGACGTAGTGTGTGTAACATATTTGCACCCTTGTAATACATATCTGATGAGCCTTCTGAATTCACGTCATAGGTTCCAATAATTGGTTTGTCATTTTGAATGTTTGCTCTGGTTCCTATCACATAGTCAGCGGATGCTTCTGTTCCATAATGATAATCTAAAAATAGATTTTCTGAGTAGGCAGTAAACCCTTCATGCACCCACATGTCAGCAGCATCTTTGTACGTAATATTGTTTGCAAACCATTCATGGCCAGATTCGTGAATAATAATAAAATCAAATTTTAACCCCCAACCTGTTCGAGATAAATCCCTTCCAAGATAACCTTGTTTAAATTTATTGCCATATGTGACAGAGCTTTGGTGCTCCATTCCTAAATAAGGGACTTCTACTAATTTAAAACTATCCTCATAAAAAGGGTAGGGACCAAACCAATGTTCAAAGGCTTTCATCATTTTGGGGACATCCTTGAATTGTTTTTTTGCTTTTTCTAGATGGTCTCTTAAAACATAGTAATCCATGTCTAGAGGGCCTTTTTCTCCATCATATACTTCTGAGAAATGAACATAATCACCAATATTGATGTTGACTCCATAATTGTTAATTGGATTCGTAACCACCCAATTATAGGTAGTGGTTTCATCGTCGTGTTCTTCAATAGATTGAAGCCTTCCGTTAGAAATATCCATTAAATGTTTTGGAACATTGACGCTAATTTTCATACTGTCCACTTCATCATACATATGGTCTTTGTTTGGCCACCATACACTAGCTCCTAAGCCTTGACATGAGGAGGCAATAAAATCATTACCGTTTTTATCTTTTTTCCAAGAAATTCCACCATCCCAAGGTGCTCTCACAGCTACTCTTGGTTGGCCTTCGTAAAAAATTTCAATTTCTTCTTGAGAGCCAATAGCATTTTGTTGTTTTTTTAAGGCGATAAAATGCGCATTCCCTTCTTTTAAAACTGCTAATTCTTCGCCGTCTTGAACTGCTTTGGTCAGTTTCATAGGCGCTTGTAAATCAATTTGAAGGGTTTGATAAGGTTCAAGAATTGTGTAGCGAATCGTATTTTTTCCTTTGATTGACTTTGTTTTTGGATTTACAGCGATGTCTAAATGATAATAATTTAAATCCCACCAAATACGTTCAGCAGTGATACTGCCTCTTAAAGTGTCTTGGCGTGTAAAGGTTTCTGAAGAGGACTTCATACTTTGACCTTGAATCAACATGCTTAAAAGCAACATAGGAATTGACAAAAGAGATTTGGTTTTCATATTTTTTTTCTAAAGTTAAACAAATTTTAAACGTAGCGCTCTAAGAGTGTGAATTTTGCATAAAAAAACGCCTCAAATTACTTTGAGACGCTCTTTCACTAATTAAATTGGTTAAAAACAATATCCATTTTCTTCTTTTACTTTTTCAGCAATCTCAATACGTAAATCTACGATATCTGGATAGTTTGCATATTTAGTAAATCGTTTCAGTCCCATCAGCATCATGCGTTGTTCGTCTCCTTCAGCAAACGAAATAATACTTTCCTTCCCTTTTTCTTCAACAATATCCACAGCGTGGTACAAATATAATTTAGCCATTGCTATTTGTGCCGATTGCTCTTGTTGACTGGTACGCTTCACATTTTTCTCTGTTCTTAAAATAGCGGATTCTGCCATGTAGATTTCAATTAAAATATCTGCTGCCGCAATTAATAATTGTTGATGCTCCTCAAGTTGAGGTCCATATTTTTGAACTGCACCACCAGCAACCATTAAAAAGGTCTTTTTTAATTTCTTAATCATTTCTTTTTCTTCCGAAAATAATTCAGAATAATCGGGTGTATCAAAAGAGGGAATCCCCATGAGTTCCTCTTGAACTTTTGAGGCAGGACCTAGCAAATCAACATGTCCTTTCATTGCTTTTTTAACGAGCATACCCACAGAAAGCATTCTGTTAATTTCGTTAGTACCTTCATAGATTCTTGTGATTCTTGCATCTCTCCAAGCAGATTCCATAGGGGTTTCTTCAGAGAATCCCATACCTCCAAAAATTTGAATTCCTTCATCAGCACAGTTTTGTACGTCTTCAGAAACCGCCACTTTTAAGATGGAACATTCTATTGCATATTCTTCAACGCCTTTAAGTTCTGCTTCTTGATGGGTGTTTCCTGCAGCCTCGCGAATTGCAATTCGATCTTCTATGTCTTTTGCAGCTCTGTAGGTTGCAGATTCACAAGCATAGGCATTGGATGCCATTTCAGCTAATTTTACTTTAATGGCACCAAAGTCTGCAATAGGGGTGTTAAATTGTTTTCTTTCCTTTGCATAGTTGACAGCGATTGATAAAATACGTCTTTGTGAGTCTAAACAAGCAGCCGCTAATTTGATACGGCCTACGTTTAGGGCGTTCATAGCGATTTTAAATCCTTCTCCTCGTCCTGATAACATATTTTCTACAGGAACCACACAATCGTTAAAAAATACTTGACGTGTAGACGAAGCACGAATTCCTAATTTGTGTTCTTCTTCTCCCAAAACAATTCCGTTTGGGTTTTCATTATCATATTCAACAATAAATCCTGTAATGTTTTTATCCCCTTCAATACGAGCAAATACAATCATGATACTACAAAACCCTGCGTTTGAGATCCACATTTTTTGTCCATTGATTTTATAAGATTTGCCATCGGCAGATAATTCGGCAGTTGTTTTACCAGAGTTGGCATCCGATCCTGCTCCAGGTTCTGTGAGGCAATAGGCTCCAAACCACTCTCCAGAAGCTAATTTTGGTACATATTTTAGTTTCTGTTCATCGGTGCCATATAAAGTAATTGGCATCGTTCCAATTCCTGTATGTGCACCAAAAGCAGTACTAAAAGAACCCGTTCCACTAGAGATGTAATCACATGTTAAACAAGTCGAAACAAAGCCCATTCCCATGCCTCCATAGGCTTCAGGAACAGCAACGCTTAAAAAGCCCATATCTCCCGCTTTTCGCATAACTTCTTCGGTTAATGCAAAATCTTTAGATTCAAAACGTGCTTTGTGAGGAATAATTTCACGGTCGTTAAATTCCATTACAGAATCTTTCATCATTTGTTGTTCTTCCGTAAAATCTTCGGGAGTAAATACGTCTTCGCATTTTGTTTCTTTTACTAAGAATTGACCTCCTCTGAGTAGTTGTTTGTCGTTTGTTTCCATCCTCTTTAGTATTAAGTGTTTAGTGTAAAGTATTAAGATGCCTAGCTAGAGAACTTTCGTCTTTGTACTTAATAATTAATTTGTTTATTATTTTATTTATTTCCAGTTGTATTTAGAAGTATGCATAAAACGGAATCGCAATGTCTTAGTACTTAATTCTAATAATCTTAATTCTATTTATTTTAAGAATTCAAAAATCCCACATGCGCCTTGTCCTGTTCCTACACACATGGTAACGGCTCCATATTTTCCATGCATTTTTTGCTTTCGCATTTCATCAAACAATTGAACCGATAGTTTTGCCCCAGTACATCCTAGCGGGTGGCCTAATGAAATAGCACCACCATTTGGATTGATAATTTCAGGGTTGAGGTTTAATTCACGGATTACTGCTAAAGATTGCGATGCAAAAGCCTCATTTAATTCAATTAAGGATAAATCGTCTTGCTTTAAACCAGCTTGTTTTAAGGCTTTTGGAATGGCTTTAACAGGACCTATACCCATAATTCTTGGTTCGACGCCTGCTGCTGCATAGTTAACCAATCGTGCGATTGGTTCAAGATTTAATTCTTTTACCATGTCTTCACTCATGACCATGACAAAGGCTGCTCCATCACTCATTTGTGATGAATTTCCTGCGGTGACACTTCCACCTGCAGCAAAGACAGCTCGCAGCTTTGCTAGTGCTTCTTTGCTAGTGCCTGCTCTTGGACCTTCGTCCTTAGTGACAGTATAAGATTTGGTTGCTTTTTTCCCATTGGAATCAATATAATTCTGTACAACTTCAATAGGGACTATTTGATCCTGAAAACGGTTTTCTGCTTGCGCTCGTAAGGCTTTCATGTGAGAGTTATAAGCAAACTCATCTTGGTCTTCACGAGATATTTTAAACTGATTAGCGACTGCTTCGGCTGTATTTCCCATGCCCCAATAATAATCTTCGTGACCTGCTTTTACGATATCATAATTAAGTTCTGGTTTATACCCTGTCATTGGAACACTGCTCATACTTTCTGCACCTCCAGCAATAATACAATCTGCCATTCCGGCTTGAATTTTTGCTGTTGCCATTCCAATGGTTTCGATTCCAGACGAACAAAAACGGTTTACGGTCACTCCTGGGACATCTACAATGTCTAATCCCATTAATGAGATAAGACGTGCCATATTTAGGCCTTGTGATCCTTCTGGCATAGCGTTACCAACAATGACATCATCAATACGTTTTGGGTCTAAATCAGGCAATTCTTTCATCATGTGTTTGATGGTTTCTGCTGCTAATTCATCTGTTCTTTTAAAACGGAATACGCCTTTTGGTGCTTTGCCAACAGCGGTTCTGTATGCTTTTACAATGTATGCTTGTTTACTAATCATAGTATTGAGATTTATAGTATTAAGTATTAAGACTTCTTTGAAGTGAGAAATTCATTTTTGTAACTTCTAGTACTTCATTTATAATGGGTCTTACATTTTCTTCTTTTATTAATTTTAACCTTAATGATAAATATAATTGTGTTAATAATTCATAAGAAGAACCATTTGCAATTCCTAGAAATTGTTTGAATTCTCCATTTGTATTTCTTCCTGCTCCTTCTGAAATATTAGAAGGGATTGAAACGGCACTTCTTCGAAGTTGAGAAGTCAAACCATATTTTTCTTCATTGGGAAAATTTTCTGTTTCTTTATAACATTTTTCAGTGATTGCCATCGATTTTTGCCATATTTTTAATTCTTCAAACTTGTGCATGGGGGTAAGTATTTATTGATTAGTAATCAGTATTAAGTAGTTAGTATTAAGATTTTAAAAAGTTCATTTAAATATATTTTATTAGTTTCTTGTCTTTGTACTTAATTCTTTGTACCGTGTACTAGTTACGAAGCGGTTTCCCTGTTTTTAACATATGCTGTATGCGTTCTAATGTTTTACGTTCGGTACATAAACTTAAAAATGCTTCACGTTCTATATCTAATAAATATTGTTCGGATACTAAAGTGGGTTCAGATAAATCGCCTCCAGCCATCACGTAGGCTAGTTTATTGGCAATTTTCATATCATGTGCGGATATATAATTACTGTCTTGCATGGAGTCCGTCCCGACTAAGAACATCCCTAAGGCTTGTTTTCCGAGTACTTTTATATCCGTTCTTTTAATTGGTTGTGTATACCCAGAATCTGCCATTAATTTAGCGTGCTGTTTTGCTACGGCTATTTGACGGTCTTTATTTACGACCACCACATCTTTTCCTTTTTGTAAAAGATTTAAGTCAAATGCTTCATAAGCTGAGGTCGATACTTTTGCCATTCCAATGGTTAAAAAATGTTCTTGTAATACATTTAATTGGACATCGCCTTTTTGAAAAACATCTTGTGCTCTTAAAGCCATTTCTTTTGAGCCACCACCACCAGGAATTACACCGACTCCAAACTCTACAAGCCCCATATAGGTTTCGGCTGCAGCAACTACCTTGTCTGCATGAAGCGATAGTTCGCAACCCCCTCCTAATGCCATACCATGAGGTGCGGCTACTGTTGGGATGGAAGAATAACGCATACGCATCATAGAATCTTGGAAGTATTTGATTGCCATGTTAAGCTCATCATATTCTTGCTCTGCAGCCATCATAAAAATCATACCTATATTGGCACCGACTGAGAAATTAGCTCCTTGATTCCCTACGACCAGTCCTGCAAAATCTTTTTCTGCTAAGTCAATCGCTTTGTTCAGGCCTGCCAATACATCGCCACCAATAGTATTCATTTTAGATTGAAATTCTAAATTAAGAATGCCATCGCCTATATCTTCAATAACGACGCCTGAGTTTTTAAAGACTTCGTTTGATTTTCTAATGTTATCAAGAATGATAAAACTATCTTGACCTGGAATTTTTGTTTGTGTTTTACTTGGGATATCGTAAGCATAACTGGCACCTTCTTTTATGGAATAGAACGAAGAGCTTCCAGAAACTAACATTTCGTTCACCCATGCAGCAGGCTCTAAGCCTTCTACTTTCATTAATTCGATTCCTTTTTCTACCCCAATAGCGTCCCATATTTGAAACGGTCCGTGTTCCCATCCAAAACCGGCTTTCATGGCATCATCGATCTTATAAAGTTCGTCTGTGATTTCTGGAATACGATTGGATACATAAGCAAATAGGGCTGTAAAGCTTTTACGGTAAAACTCACCGGCTTTATCCTTTCCATTCACTAATACTTTAAAACGATCAACGACCTTGTCAATTGTTTTTGTGAGTTCTAAGGTGGCAAATTTTGCGCGTTTAGCAGCACGGTATTCTAGAGTGTTTAAATCTAAACTTAAGATTTCTTTTTTACCTTCTGCAGATACATTTTTCTTATAGAATCCTTGTCCTGTTTTGCTACCCAACCATTTGTTTTCTACCATGGTATTGATAAAGTCTGGCAATTCAAACAATTCTAAACGTTCATCGTTAGGGCAGTTTTCTCGAATGCCGTTGGCTACATGCACTAAGGTATCTAATCCAACAACATCGACAGTTCTGAAGGTAGCCGATCTTGGGCGACCAATGACTGGACCAGATAATTTATCAACTTCTTCAATGGTTAAATCTAAATCCTTAACAGCATGAAATAAACTTTGAATACTAAATATCCCCACTCTATTTCCAATAAATGCAGGGGTGTCTTTAGCGATCACAGCCGTTTTTCCAAGAAACTGTTCGCCATATCCATTTAAGAATTCTAGGACTTCAGGATCCGTTTTTGGACCTGGGATAATCTCAAATAATTTTAGGTAACGCGCAGGATTAAAAAAGTGTGTTCCACAAAAGTGTTTTTGGAATTCTTCACTGCGACCTTCGCTCATAAATTTTATGGGAATTCCAGATGTGTTGGACGTAATTAGAGTACCAGGAGTTCGGTATTTTTCTAAGTTTTCAAACACCATTTTTTTGATGTCCAAACGCTCGACCACCACTTCCATAATCCAATCCACATCGGCTACTTTTGCGATGTCATCTTCCAAATTTCCTGTAGTAATTCGCTGAGCAAATTTTTGATTGTATATAGGGGAGGGCTTTGATTTTAACGAAGCTGTAAGTGCTTCGTTTACCAGTCGGTTTCTAACGACTTTATCTTCTAGGGATAAGCCTTTAGCTTTTTCTTTGTCATTAAGTTCTCTAGGGACAATATCTAAAAGCAATACATCGACACCAATATTTGCAAAATGGCAAGCAATCCCGCTGCCCATGATTCCAGATCCAATAATGGCAATTTTTTTAATTCTTCTTGTTTTCATCTCAATATATATAGGGTGATTAGAATATTTTTTTATTTGATATGAGGTTCATAATACAATCGGAAACTTCAAAAAAGTGGTTTAGTTTTTCTTCTGAAACTTCCGTTTTGATGACGCTGTTAAATTTTAAAACATTTTGTTTTACTTCTTCTCTGTTTTTAAGTCCCGATTCGGTTAGGTGTATAAGTACACCACGACCATCATTTGGGTTGGGTAAGCGTTCTATTAAACTCAAGTCTTCCAATGTTTTTAAAATTCTTGATAGACTGGTTGCTTCCATTCCCATTTTTGGCCCCAATGATGTTGAAGGGGTTCCGTTATGTGGGTCTACACTTAAGAGCGTAAATCCTGTTGCCATGGTGATTCCATATTCTGAAGCTTCTTCATTATACATCTTTTGAACCGCCAACCAAGTGGTTCTCAAAACATAATCTATCGTTTTATCTTTCATGCGTTTTCTAATATCTTGAATCAAAGATAGCAAAATTTATTATGCATGCATAGTAAAAAGCAAAAAAGTTATGCATGCATAGTATTATTTGTTAAGAATATGATTTTTTAAGCACGAACAGGGATCGTTTGCAATGTTGGAATTATGCTATGTCTGAGGGTTTATTCGTTTCTAGTTTATGAACTAAGAAGTTTTGCGGAATCACGGGCTAACGTTGTTGTATATGGTTTGTTGCGTGTTTATAGCACTAAAGTTAGCAAATAAAAGCCAGATATAAAGTCTGCGAAGACTTTCGTAAATTGGCTTTTACTAGCAATTATTTTTATACGTTGTTGGCAATAGTATTTTTTAATAATTCAGATATTTGGTTTTTCCGCATTGAGCATATTGTTCCGAACGTTTTAAATCAAGTTTTACTTCTTTACTAAACTTTTGAAGTACCTTTTTATATTCTGCTTGTTTTTCGGAAGAAACTGAAGGGTTTTTAATTTTAAACGTATAATAATCTATAGTTCCATTTTTGTCAAAATAGATTCTGTTAAAAATAGTAATTGTTGAGTCAGGAACTTCCCATTTAAAGTTTTCTTCTTTAATAAATTGGGATACTTTTTTATGGAATTCAGACCAAGATTCTGCAACAATTTTATATTCAGATTCACTTACGTTCCTTGGGTCAAGTAAATTTGTATAAGTACTGTCTAAATTCAATTTTTTTATTTCGTTGTAAGCCATTTCATTATTTCCGCTTACAATTTTAGGTACTTTTATTACTTCGGTTTCTTTTTCCGTTGATTTTTGTTTACAACTTATTAATCCGATAATCAATAAAATCCAAATGCTGTTTTTTATTCTCATAATGTTTGTTTTATATTATTGCCAACGTTGTTGTATATGGTTTGTTACGTGTTTCAAGCAATCAATTTAGTAAATAATTACCGATCAAGAAAGTCCGAAAGGACTTTCTTAAGTAGGCAATAAGCCAGCAATAAATTATATACGCTGTTGGCAATCTGGCATTATTCCAGAATTTCTTTTAGTTTCTCATTCAATTTGTCTCCTCGTAAATTCCGTCCAATTATTTCTCCGTTTTCGGCAATTAAGAAGTTGTCAGGTATTCCGTTAATTCCATAAATGAGTGAAGCTTCATTTCTTTGACCTTTTAAATCACTAACGTGTTCCCAATTCAAACTATCTTTTTCAATTGCTTTAAACCAACTTTCTTTATCCTCGTCTAACGAAACTGCAAATATTTGAAACCCTTTTGGATTATATTTTTCGTAGGTTTTTACAAGATTAGGGTTCTCTTGTCGACAAGGACCACACCACGAAGCCCAAAATTCAAGAAGAACAGCTTTTCCTTTTAATTCAGACAATTTTTTTAGTTTTCCATTTTGGTCTTCCGATTCAAAGTCTGCAAATTGTTCTCCTATTTTAGGTTCTTTATTCAGTTCAATATATTTGGTAATTTCCTTTCCGAATTTTGAATCTTTATTCTCTATTGAAAATTGTTCATAAAGTTCTTTAGTTTTTTCTTTTCCCCAAGTTGTAGAATAAAGCGAAAGCATTGAGGCACTCACAATACTATTTGGATTGTTTTTTACAAATTCCATTTCCGCTATTTGTCTTTTGTTTCTCGGTAATGTGTCTATTTTTTGATGAAGACTAAAACTTAAATTTTCTGATTCAGAACCTGTTATTTTTGCATTTCTAAAATCAGTTTTAGTTGCGTCAAATGTCATTGGTTTATTCTCTGCCCATAAAAATCTATATTGTGAAAAGTCTTTTTTTCTTATTATTATTTGTAATGGTGAACTAGGTAATTTTGAGCTAAATGCGAACGAATTATTTTCAATATTTGTTGAGTCAATTGTTTTATTCCCAATATCTAAATAAAGAATTGTTTCATTTTCAATTCCGTTTGTGGTTCCCTTCAGAGAGAATTCAGATTCTGATTTTTCATTGCAAGAAATAGCTAAAAGTGTAATTATTCCAAATATTATTTTTTTCATCGATGTTTGTTTTTGCTTGTTGCCAACTAGTGTATATAAACCACTAGTGGTTTATATTTCCATTATATCTTGTTTGGAGTGGTTCAATACATCCCAAATCGGCGTGTATTGTGTCACTCTTGTTTCCCAAGTGTTTCTTTAAATTCAAATAAAATAATATCTAAAACTTCGGTTAAATTACTTATGAAGATTTAGACTAGGGGTAAAAATCAGTTTTAAACGTAAAAAATTACCACTATCCAAAGATACAGGTGATTTTAACAAATTTGCATTACATGCCAACCGCTTTAAAAATAAGGGTTTAGGCGTCTGTATATATTTTGTCAGCCAACTCTTTATAGAGGTCATAAATGACACTTCGTTTCATTTTCATGGTAGGTGTAAGGTGCCCACCTTCAATACACCAAACGTCTGGAGTGAGCTCAAACCGTTTGATCTGTTCCCATTTCCCAAAACCCTGGTTGGATTTGTCCACCTCTTTCTGGATGCGGACAATAATAAGCTCTGAAGTACATATGGCTTCCGGCGTTTTTTCGATATCTAATTTTTTGCGTTCGATCCACTCTTTGATAAACTCAAAATCCAATTGAATCAAAGCCGCTGGCATTTTTTGGTTTTCACCAATCACCATCACTTGTTCAATAAAATTAGATTCTTTCAAGTCATTTTCAATAAGGGTTGGAATAATGTATTTCCCACCTGAAGTTTTAAACATTTCTTTTTTACGTCCCGTAATTTTAAGAAACCCATCCGAATCAATTTCACCTTTATCTCCTGTGTGGAAATAATCGCCACTCATTACTTCTGCGGTTTTTTTAGGATCTTTAAAGTAGCCTTTCATAATGTTAGGACCTTTGATTAGGATTTCACCATCCTCAGCAATTTTCACTTCTACATTAGAAATGGGTTTTCCAACCGTTCCAATTTTAAAATGATGATCTGTATGCATTCCTACTGAAACTACTGGAGACGTTTCTGTAAGGCCATAACCTTCCATAATCATCATCCCAGACGCACAAAAAATACGTGACAAGCGGGGGTGAAGGGCTGCACTTCCCGAAACCATCGTGTGAAGTTCACCACCAAACGCAGCTTTCCATTTGCTGAAAATTAATTTACGTGCTATTTTAAGTTTAAACTCATACCAAAATCCATTGGCTTGGTAAGGCTCATATTGTTCGCCTAATTTGATAGCCCAGAAAAACAAAGCTCTTTTAATCCCTGTCAACTCACTGCCTTTGGCGTTTATTTTATTAAATACTTTTTCTAATAATCGTGGAACCACGCTCATCAGGTTGGGTTTAATTTCTTGTGCGTTTTCACCAATTTTATCGATGCCTTCAGCAAAATAAATTCCCACCCCAGCATGCTGGTAAATGTATATCAATACCCGTTCAAAAATATGACACAACGGTAAAAAACTAAGTACTCGAGTTGTGCCTTCCATTAAGGGGAGACGTGGCATACTCGCCAATACATTTTCAACGACATTGTAATGAGTCAACATCACACCTTTTGGTTTTCCAGTGGTTCCAGAAGTATAAATAATGGTTGCTAGATCTGCAGGAACAACTTCTGATTTTCGAGTTTCAACATCGGGCTGCGTGCTTTCATCAGCTCCGATTTTAAATAATTCTGTATAATTTTCACAGCCTTCAATTTCATCAAAACTAAATACCTTCTTTAGTTTTGTGTTGTCTTTTACTTTTAAAACCTTGTTATAAACTTCTTCATCCGATACAAAACAATAGACGGCTTCACTATGATTTAAAACATATTCATAATCATCAGAAGAAATCGTTGGATAAATAGGAATGTTTTGCGCCCCAACTTGAAGCACACCAACATCTACAATACACCATTCAGTACGGTTGGTTGTAGAAATGACCGCAATCTTATCATCTTTTTGCACCCCCATTTTGAGCAAGGCTCTGCTCAGTGCATTTGCCTTTTCTAAATATTCCTTTGAGGAAGTTTTTACCCATTCGCCATCTTTCTTTGATACCAAAGCGGCGTCTAAATTATGAGTTTCTAATTGATAATATGCAAAGTCGAAAAGTCGCGTAATTGGTTTCATCGAATTATAATAAGAT
>Ga0233426_10000036_pt1 | contig 138847 bp, 118 predicted proteins | sample SI_118_April2016_6_FD_179875 | JGI IMG/M metagenome (GOLD analysis project Ga0233426, IMG submission 179875) | Seawater microbial communities from Saanich Inlet, British Columbia, Canada - SI_118_April2016_10_MG | ecosystem: Environmental > Aquatic > Marine > Inlet | place: Canada: British...
ATTTTAAGATAGTGAGACACACAGAAATAAACCATAAATGTTGTAAAGATGTTGTAAAGAGAGATTTGCCCCTCGCAAACCATTGCTACATAAGGGCTTGTAAAACTGCGACTATTGAGTGGGAATAAGAACAATGAATAAATCACTCAGCAATTTGGATTGGATAACGCTTAGAGACCTGGCGGTTGTGGTTGTTAGCATGACAATTGTTAAGCAAAGTCTGCTTCTGATTACCCAATTGTACGCTGGTCCTGCATCAACCCTGACCGCGATGCTTTTAGCCTCGCACCTATTGACGCGATGAGGATCGAGCTGGCGAGAACTTGGATTCCAGTGGTCAAACAGTTGGCCAAAAACAGCCTTGTTAACAGTATTAACGATAGTATTTTTTATTGCATATACGCAGATTATGGGTGTCTTCGCAGATCATTGTTTTGAGGAAAAAAATATGGTGCGCGCTTCGATCATATTGAGGCTAATCTGTCGGCTTACCTAATTATCATGGCGCTGGTATGAACCCACGGATCATTTTTTGAAGAACTGTTCTTTCGCGCTTTCATCATAACGACGCTCAGCAAATTCTGTGGCGGTCGATGGCCAGCTGACCTTACTGCTCTCTTTGTGTCGTCTGTCTTCTTTGGATACCGGTATGCCTATTATCAAGGTCTGCATGGGGCGTTCATCACAGGTGCAGGAGGCTTGCTTTTGGTGTTTGTTATCTCTGGTTTGGCCGTAAAAACATCCTACCATTAATCTTTGCGCATGGTATTTTTAATACGCTAAGGCAAATTTTCAGGTATCTTGGAATTGAAGACGTTGACTAGAATGGGGTCGAAATTATCCCCGAATCCCTTAATGCACAGGGTTATAGATTAACTGTAGATAATCTTCACAACGAGGGCGGTCTCAAAATACTGGTTCGATATCTGGATAATGATCACTATTCTCCAGCAAAGCTTTTTCTCCTCGATATGATACGTGAGATGGGAGAGTAACTTCCTTTGCAACAAGGGTATCAGAAACTGCTGCTCTTGAACGAAGATAATGAAGGAGCAAGTAGTTGCTTAAGTAAGCAGACAGAAACATAGAAGAGGTAGCAAAAGGGCATTTTGGCGTTGGTGTTTACGAGAAGAAGTTGCATAGTTTACAACAGTAAAAATGTTAAGCTGCTGATATTACAAGGATATTAAGATAGTGAGACACACAGAAAATAAACCGAAAATGTTGTAAAAATATTGTGCAGTCAAATTTACTCCTCGCAAGACATTGTTTTACACGGTTTATTTTAACTGTGGCTCTTGAGTGCAAGTAACCGTCACTAATTAAAATTGGTTTTAATCAGGAGACTGTCGAAATGAGTCGAAAACAAAAACCGGTAGTCATCATCGGAGGCGGGCTCGCTGGCCTGTTGGCGGCAAAGCGACTGAAGGAGGCGGGCGTGCCGATCATACTGCTGGAGGGCAGGGATCGCCTGGGCGGCCGCGCACACACGCTCGATATTGCTGGGAACCAGGCCTCCTGGATCGAGTTGGGACCCTTCTGGATTGAGGGCCATCTGACTAACCCCGCCTACCACTTATTGAGGGACATCGGGGCCGAAGTTCATCAACACGATATTGGTCCCTCAACAGTGCGGATCTATGACCAACATTCGGCGCATTGGCTAGGGTGGACAACGACACTGTGGGCATTTATCAAGCTTGGATGGAGCTTTAGCCGGTTCGGTAAACTTCGGCCGAACACCTCTACGTTTAATAACCTGGGTGAGCGAATCGACATCGTACTTGGCAAGCGACCCAAACGTGAGCATCTCTACCTGTTCAAGATATTCTCCGAGAGTCTTAACGGTGGCTCCACCTACGACACACATCAGAATCAGTTAAGCGATGACCTCTGGGAGTTCACCAACCATGACGAAAAGAGTCAGGTCCTGATTTCTGGTGGATTCCGTCTATTGGTGGAGTTGTTGCGTGATTCTCTGTCTGCTGACGAGGTGATGCTGAATCAGATCGTCTCACGAATCTCGATTCAACAAGACACTTCCGCCCAAGCGCCCGTGCAGGTCGAAACGGGCGACGGAAAGACCTTCGAAGGATCCCATGTCATCGTTACCGTCCCCCTTGGTGTACTGAAGGCTGGAACCATCAGATTTGATCCACCGCTCCCCACCAGTAAGCAGGATGTAATCGAGCGCATCGGCTTCGGAAGTGTCGAAAAGGTGGTCATGACGTTCAAAAACGCTTTTTGGCGACGAAACCCACAGAAACAAGACCATTTCTTCAGTATTCCCGACCCTGTCGCTTCCCACGGTAGTTTCTTCGACGTATCGATGTCATCTGGTGCTGGGCCGGGTTCGCCTACATCTCCCTGTCTTACTAGTGTATTCGGCCCGCCTAAGGCTGCGTGGGTGGCGGAGAACCCTGAAGCGGCCGTACAAGAGGTGCTGTCTGAGCTACAGATGATGTTCCCCGATACGTTCGAGCCTCCCGTCGCGACAGCCGTATCCAACTGGACCACCAGCCCCTTCTCTGGGGGTTGCTACCCTTACACGAGCGTCGACACTCAGCCCGGTGACTTCATTAAATTTGCAGAACCGACGCATGATGGGAGAGTTCTGTTTGCTGGAGACACTTGCGCAGTGGGAGTCGCCCTGGGTTATGTAGAAGGCGCCATGGCCGCAGGTGAGCGAGCAGCGGATGCCATAATCGCCACGGTGGCTGATTCCCAGTAGATATATGACTGAAAACAACCCTGCGATTCAGGACGCACAGAACAGTCGTGACGCACTTATGACAAACTGCTTCTTTTCACCTTACAGGTTTTTTTATAACACTACTGCTGAGTGGGAGTAAGAGTGTTCCTCACAAACCCCGATTCTTAAGGGATTTAGCGCTCTACAAACTTGTTACAAACTCCTATGTATAGTCTATTTTTATGTGGCAGTTACAAACTAACTCGACTTTGGCGATGCATAATTGGCTTATCACCCACAAAGCTTAATCTCTTATTTTCCAATATAGAAAGTTGATAGCAGATGGTCTTGCAATGACTGAGCGACAAGTCAGTGGTGCAGAGGTATTTTTTGGAACTGGGGATTATTATGGATATCAGCAGGGTGCTGTATTCTCATTACCAGTTGGAGTCACCGCAGACCAAGTTTTCATCCTCAATATGTTCGCGATATTCATCTGCAAGTTTGAGTGCATTCTTTGGAGTGGTCGAATGAATATCAAGGTGCCTGGCAATAGAGGGTATTAAGATTCTTCTGTTGAGTATTATCTTTTGTGGCTCTGTTCATCATAGGTATTTAGGTAGTGTTCTATTTGTTTCTCTATTTTTTTCTCTATTAGTGATGTTCTCTTTACCCAAAACTGTCTTTGGAGGGGTGGAGTTCTGTTATCCTGCACATGGTTATATTTGATTTGTTTTAGTTCAAGAACATATTCTTTATATATGTTGTTTTTTTGTAATGTCATTATTGTTCCTTAATTCAATCACTCATGTCACTGGTGATTACTTCGTGTCCTTATTGTTTTATTAAATTAGTTATCTCTTCTGAACTTAAGACGCGGATACACTTAACCTATCAAGATTAAATACATCTCTCTGAGCTTGAAGTTGTCAGATACTCAAAACAGTAGAATCTTGTTACAGGGAAGCGTGATTGGTCTGTCTTGTTTTACCTGCTAACTAAATCCAATCGTATCTCTTTAAGCAGTTTTGATTGCAATCGGAGATTGATGTTGTAGTTAGTCACAGAGTATTGTCATGTCTTGGTATGGCATAGCTGCACTGCAAGACTTCTGGCATCAGTCGTACCGTTCTTATGTTTAGATCGAAGATTTTGTATAACTCAAAGACAACCCTTACGTCTTATGCACGACCATATGTGTATGACTTTTTTATTTGTCTATAGGTATATAGGGTTTTTGTAGTCCTAACCGACTACTTTTGGCAAACAATAAACGGATGTATTTAAAGTTCTAAAGAAGCTATTGGATAATCTTCCGATGCAATGAAGTTTTGAATCAATTGATTGACGGCTTCAGGTGCCTCCAGTGACGGCCAGTGACCTATTCCCGGCAGGACTTCAATGTGCAATTGACTGGCATATTCCGGCAGTTGTTCCAGGAAGGCGGGAACAAAGGTTTTGTCTTCTCCTCCCCATATTAAAAGGCTCTTAACCGGGGTAGCTGCGGTGCGCGTTGGCCAAAAATCTTCCTCGGTTATTTTGCTCGTCGCGGGAATATTGGCTTGATACCACTTAATACCACCTTCTAGCGCGCCGGGCTGCGCCAGTGCTTTCTTGAAATGTTCCCCGTCGGTCGGCGATAGTTGTTTGCGTTCGAGAAGCTCTCTATAGCCGACACTCCACATGAGGTTGGCTTCATCAACCCCCAGAGTTTTCTCGTTCCCAAATTTTTTCAAGCGCTCAATATATGTAGATGCCTGTTGTTGTGCTGAGTTGGATTGCAACAACTCCAGAAACAGATTGTATGGCGGAGCACTTAGTACGATTAATTTGTCCAGATCTTGTGGGTATTGTTGCGCATACGCCCAGGCTAGGGCGCCGCCCCAATCATGACCGACGAGAATAAACGTCTCTCCCCCATTCAGTGCGTGGGCAAGCTGCTGCAGCTGTCGGGCCAACGTACTGATATCATAGGCGGCAGTGCTAGTTGGTTTGTCGGATAAATTTGCGCCGAGGCCGTCCACTGCAACCACGTGGTAGTCTTTGGCTAAGGCTGTAAGCTGATGTTTCCATGAATACCAATAAGAGGGGAAGCCATGGTAAAATAACACCAGCTTCCCGCTCCCTCCGCTGACGTAATGCAGCCGGCTACCATTTAGTGTGACAAAACTCTCGCTAAATTCAATCGATTCACTATTCAGCTGACTTAGCTCGTTGAGAGAGCTGGACGATTCATTTTGAATATGCATCTCCTCACATAAAGCATCGACAGGTAGCAGCAACATGAAACCGACCAGGCATTTCAGCGCCGCAGCAGGCAGATTAATCATAGCGGGTGAATGGTGTGTCCGCCATCCATGACCATTGCGCTTCCGGTCATATAGTCACTGTGACGAGAGGCCAGGAAAACTGCTACACCTTCCATGTCTTCGACGGTACCGACACGGCCAAGGCAAGCGCGGCGCTTGGCGGCATCCTGAAAAGCCTGCGATGTTGCCGCCGTTAAGTCCGATTCGATATAGCCGGGCAGCAATGCGTTAGCCGTAATGCCCATTGTCCCCAGCTCAACTGCCAATGCACGCACCAGACCGATAACCGCAGCCTTGGTTGTCGAGTAGGGCGCGTGTAAGCCCGTTCCCATTAGTGCAGCGATTGAGGAAGTTACTACCAGTTTTCCCGGTGCCTTGCGCTCCAGTAGATGGGCAATAGTCGGACGGAAAGTGTTGACGACACTATTGACGTTCAGGTCCATTGCGCTGTTCCAGGTCTCGTTGTCAACCTGATGCAGGAATCCCGTTCCGCCGGAGCCTCCGGCATTGGCAAAACAGGAGTCGACTTTGCCAAAATGGGCAATAGTTGCTGTAAAGGCGTCCTTGATCTGTGATTCTTCAGTGACATCGCAGATAAAAGCCGCAGCTTGTCCGCCCAGGTCTTTCAATTCAGCAAGCGCTGCTTCGTTCTTGTCTTTGTTTCGTCCCCAGATTGCCACTGATGCGCCCGACTTGAGCAGTCCCCGGGCAAATGCTAGTCCAATACCGCCATTTCCGCCTGTAATCAGGGCGACATGTCCGTCCAAGTTAAACATCATCCTATTCCTTTTCTGTAATCTGTGACCATTATTTATCAAAGCGCCGATTTGCCTAGTAAGCAGGGCGGCTTTCTTTGGAAAACCGAAATTGCTCTCCCGGATCTCTTTTTGGAAGGGAGTAAATGGAGCGCGATAGTTTGAATTACAAGGGTACAAGTATTTAATTAACCAATCAACTAATAAAGTAATTATGATATAAAACAGTAATATAAAAGTATTTTTACTCAAAAAAATATATAAATTGCCTTAATAAAGTAAAATTTTTGAAAAAACTGGAATAAACGTCAATTGTAAGTTGACTCTATCATTATGTGTTACTATATTTCTGCCAAAATTTGCAGTAGACCGGCGGGATCCTTACCGCATAGTTGTGCAGCACAAAGCAGGCGGAGCACCTTATCTGTCCACAGCATTTTATCATCGCCGTATCACGGAGTTACAGCCCAGACTCTGGCTGGCATCGACGCCGGTCTGCCAGTTATGGTGCTTGCTCAACAATCGATACTAGAAGGGGTGGTAGCAACGTACCGGTGCTCAAGCTACGTACCTGCGGGCTTGAATCGAGCATGTATTTCGAGTGATCCAGGATCGATGAATGGCCGTCGTGCTTTACGGCGATCTGATTGAGATATAATTCATTGTAAGATTGACCGGCAGGCGACTGCCGGTGTTTTTTATCTGACGTTTAGTTAGTGGACTTTTTTAACCCATTTGGCGGTATATAAACCGGTGTAGGTTTAGACTATGAGGCGTTTAATCAGGTATTTGATACAGTAAAACAACAGCATCATGTTTTACTAAAGGTTTTGATCCCGCAGTTAGTTTATTACCAAGACTCAAGGGTGATCCTTTCCTTAAACAAATAAGGTAGACTGCCCTTTCCTGCGAGAAATATAGTCCTGCAAGGGGATCGGTCAGTGCTGAACACCGTTTAGAAACGCGAGCTACTGTATCGCAAATGCTAAGAATTTTACGTAGAAAATAAGAGGCAAACATGAGGCAAAAATCGATTTTTATTACAGGGGCCGCTAGCGGTATTGGTCTTGCCACAGCCCTTTTATTTCTTAAAAAAGGCTGGTTTGTAGGCGGCTATGATCTTGACGAGAAAGGCTTAGCCAGTTTGCAAGACCAAGTGCAGGAAAATGGCACTACGGCTTGTTTGGATGTAACCGATAAATCAGCCTTTGATGATGCTATCGCATCATTTTCTAAACACACCGATGGTCATATGGACATTATGTTTAACAATGCTGGCATTGCTTTGGGTGGATTTTTTGACGAAACACCCTTCGAAAAAATCATGCTAATGATTAATATTAATTTGATTGGTGTGGTCAATGGTGCTTATGCCGCTATTCCTCTATTAAAAAACACTGAAAACTCGCTGTGTCTAACCACTGCATCTTCAGCGGCTATTTTTGGCACGCCTCGTATGGCTATCTATTCGGCTACAAAACATGCAGTGAAAGGATTGACTGAAGCATTAAGTGTTGAACTAGCCCGTTATGGCTCGCGAGCTGCTGACTTATTGCCCGGAATTATTGATACACCGCTGTGGAAGGGTGATCATTTTTCAGGAGGCAAATCCATTGCGACCTTTGAAGCCATTCCAAAAAGAAATGTTAATAATACCGATGCCTCACGTACTCTTGATCCCACTGAAGTCGCCGAATCTGCCTGGCTGGCTTATCAGGGCACTAAATTGCATTGGTATATTCCAGAAGAATTGGAAGAACAGGATAAAGCTAAATTGCATTCGATTGAAGCAATTCGCGACCAAAAAATTGCTGAAATATTGTAATAAATACCATTAATATTTGGTTTTAGGCGTGACATAGAAACTGTAGGAAATGCAAGCATCAAAGATGCCACAACCACTTTTGCTGATGTTAACCATATTGGTTTGTCGGTTAAAAACGTAGATAAAACCATGGGTTTTTATCAAAAAGCCACCAATTTTGAAGTGATAGAACGAAAAACTATTCGCAATAACGTAATAACCGATAGTTTGTTTGCTAGTCCTAATGTTGATCTTGAAGTGGCTATTCTTAAATCCCACCAAATTTTGCTATAGCCGCGGTGATGTCCAGTGGTATTCCCATGAATAGACTGGGCTATTCTGATGAGGTGGTCTTAGTGATAGTCTTTCTTGCTAGCGAGCACTCCAGCTTTAATACCGGTGGAGGGCGTTCCGTTGACGCTGGCGTGCTGGCTAAATAACGATGATGCTATCCATAAACTGACTTACTGCCGACAGGTATGGTTGAAAGCTCTCTCGTCGAATGTTGTGGCCGGCATGGGCAAGATTAACGTGTTGCATTTGCGGGATAATGAGTTGAGCTTCAGCGACAATGGCCGGAGAGACAATCACATCTTTTTCCGGGTCCCCGGTGATCAGTAGTGCGGGACACTGAAGTGTAGCCGCCACCTCCTGCCAGTTGCCGGTAAGGGAAGATAGTGTGTCTGCTGCATCGGGACTCACTTGTTGCTTTGCTTGCACCCAGGCGGGAAATTCATCTGGATGCCATGTGGGGCAGTTTTCACGCCCCAATGCCTCTATCTGTTGGGCGCTCAATTGTTGTTGGCTAACGATTTGTTGGCGTATAGCCTTCGTGATCGCTGCATTTTTTTTGCTTGCACTCTTTTCTTTATCTCGCCAGATAGGGTCTTCGAGCATCAGGCCGCACACTAGCTCTGGGTACTTGGCGGCAACGGTGGCAGCGGTAATAGCCCCTACCGAGTGACCCAGTATCATTAGCGGTCCTAGATTTAATGCTTCTACAACTCCTGCAACATCGGCTGCCAGGTCGTTGCTCGAATAGCCTTTTTCTGGCTTGTCTGAAAGACCGTGACCGCGAGAATCCAGCATCAATATGTCGTAGTTTGCCTCCAGCTGGCGGGCAACACGACTCCAGCATAGTCCGTTGTCGGTAAAACCATGGATAAGTAACAAGACGGGACCGGGCCCGCCGGTACGGTGGTAGTGGATATTGGTACCGTTGATTTCTACTGACGCACTGTGCCAGTTATCCATCGTGTTGCGCTTTTGGGGTTCGAAGAAATGCCGGTAATTCGGCAGCCGGGTTTATTTCCCTTTCCTCGAGATAGTTTTTGAGCTCTTCTTGTCGCTTCGCTGTCAGGGAATATTTGAGTACAACCAGAATAGCGAATCCAATAGTCACTGCCGGTACGATGCTATAGCATACCGTTAACCAATAAAGCTCTTCCGGTCCATTAGAGCCAGCAGCATCAAAGCCGATGAAGCCCAATAGTATGAGTGGGATGCCTTGACCGATAGCATAAGCAAGCTTTTGCACCATGGTGCCAATAGCAAAGAACACACCTTGTCGGCGCTCACCCGTTAACGCGGCATCAATATCTACAGTGTCGGCAACCATCGCCAGTGGGAGTATCAGCAGTGCACTGAAACACGCCCCTTTGATAAGAAAGAAAATTATAAAAATGGTCGTTTGACCGAAGTCGAGAAAATACATGCCTAAATTGGTAATAAAGACAAGGGAGAGAGCTCCCGCCAACGCTCGATGTTTTCCGACCCGATTGGAGATGCGTGTCCATGCGGGAATCATCATCAGTCCAGTGGCGAAATAGAAAATAAAGACGGTACCAATGTTTTCGACTCCAATAATTTCATTGGCATAAAATAGGGTAATTGTCTGGCGGAAAACCTCAGCCACGGTAGCAATGAAAAGCGTAATAGTAATAATGGCGAAGGGTTTGTTACTGGCTATTAGTTTGAAGGCCTGTTGGGAGTTAATTTTAGCCTGGGGTGCTTTATGTTGTGGGGGTTCTGGCACTCTTAAAAAAGTAATTGTGGCGCATATGGGCAGCGCGAATAAAACGAACAAGCTCAAGCCATTCATTACATCACTGGCCTTTGCGCCCGCCTGGGACAGAATGACTGCCGGAATAATAGTAGAAATCACCAAACCGAGGCTGTCGAAAAATTTGGCAGAGGCGGTGATTTTGGTGCGGACATGGTAGTCAGGTGATAATTCTGCGCCCCATGCGGTATAGGGTAGTTGTAAGGTGGTATAGCCCAGGTAAGTTATCGATACGGCCATTAAGAAATACAATGCATTCACATCACCGCTGGGGCGCAACAGTAGAGATACGCCAATCATCATAATCGTTATTCCAATTGGCAGCCAAACTCTGCGCCGGCCAATACTGGGACGCCAACGATCTGATAACATTCCGATTAATGGGTCTGTGATGAAGTCAGAAACGCGGGATAACATCAGCATACTGCCAATAACGGCAAGTGGCAGGCCGAGTTCTCCGGCATAAAAAGGGGCTAAATAGATCCCCATGGGAATACCCAACACGCCGATAGGTAGAGATAAAATGCCATAACTGAGTATGGTCTGGTTATCCAGTTGTTTGCTGCTCATAGTGGTGGCTTTGTTTTAATTGTTGTTGATTGGCAGCAGGTTTTGCCAAATCGTGGGGATGACGCCCGCCAGAGAGGGCGTCCAGAGAAAATCTTTCACCTTGCCCATCAAAAGAAATCAACGAAAAAAGATTGTTTTCCGGGTCTCGTCCAAAGACGACCTTATTAGAATCACCCACAATGGCCTCTGAAACAAAGTGTACGCCGACATTGGCGAGATTACGCATACTGCTTACCACATCGTCAACTTCAAAACAGGTATGGTTAAAGCCCAGGTCGGTGGCCTGTGTGCTCGAGCGCCTGCTGCTTTGCGGCGCAAGGTAGTGCCAGAACTCGAGATTGCCGTTGGCGACAGGAATCCAGCCAGCCTGGAGATGAGTGCCTTCGAGTCCAGTTACTGTGTCAAACGGTTCACCAGGGTTGAAGGTGCCTTCTCTATTCCTTTTTAGGCCGGTTAGGACCTCATAAAACTCCAACATTGGCTCCATGTTTTCAACCACATAAGCCGTATGCCCATACCATATGGGCGCTCCCTCTTTGGGCACAGGGGGCAGGCCTTCAAGCTCGACAACGTTGTTCATGGGATCGCGCACATACACATAAAGATTCGCGGCCCCCAATCCGGCGGGGCGTGCGTGCCAGCTTGCTCCATGACTTACAGCCAAGTCGAACAGCTCATTACCATCTTTTGCTTGCAGGCATATATGGCGAATTCCGATGTCATTTACGGCCGGTGGCAGAGCATTGGTATTTGTTGGCCGGTCAAATTGCAGCAATTCAAGATACGCTGTCGGGCTCTTGAGCCAAGCAACCTGTGCCGCGGAGTTTGCAACATCCATTGCGTCTCGATTTATCGCAGTGTTGGGTAAAGAAAACTGATGTACGAGTTCGAAGCCGCCTGCCCGGGTGTAAAACTTGATGGCTTTATCGAGATCCGTCACCGAAATCCCAGTGTGATGAATGCCTTTAAGCAAAATATGTCCTTTTATTGACTATCGATATAATAGAACCATCTTAGGGTGCTTAATATAGGAGTCAAGTTTTTTTTGGATTGCCCAATGACCGGATGTATATTTACGTTAGTGACTGTAATTTTGCTTCAGAAACGCCAATTTATAGCGAATATTCGTAATATTAACGTTTCCATGGCTAATTACGCTGATATTTTCAATATGAGGTCGTTGCAATAGATTCTTCGGAATCTTCCAATTACATTTAATTTTTCGTCACTACCTTGAGCGCCCCTGAATCAACTATTTTTTGTATTTATCGACAAATATTCTGCGCTTGACAGTCTATTTATTACCTCTAATATGGTGTTACTATACACTTGGTCAATTGCTGTATCATAGCCCAACAATCGTACGGCGGATTACTTGATTGGCTGAATAGAGAACGTTAATGCCAGGGAGCATTTAATGACTAGAGACGCGACGGCAATAAACCCGCCAATAGGTTGGAATGACACGCCCAGTAATGACCCCGACGTGGTTAAACTACGTCGACACCTCGAGGAAAATAGTGGGATTAGAGGGCAGGAAATTTTGCAGCCGACTAATGTAGAACGAGCCGTTGAGTTATTTCGTCGTGATGGCTTTGTGGTTGTCGAAAACGTGCTTAATATTGAACAAATTGAATTTTTAGCGACGGGCTGCAATGAGATAGTCAACGAGGTTGCATTGCTGGATAGTGATAGCAAAGGTAATCGTGGTTCACATCGTTACTCTTTCGGTGGCTCGAGTATGACAAGAAGTCAGTTGCACAGGCCTGAATGGCAAATGTTGTTGGAGATACCGGAGGTTATTCGTCTGGTAAATGCTATTTTTGGCTCAGAAGATTATATACTCCGAGCTGGTAGTGGAGATTTTTGCTTGCCCGGCGCGGTGGATTATCAGCCTCTGCACTCGGATGTAGGTGATTGGGTGGACAACACCCGATCACCTTTCAGTTCATTTTTTGACCCGCGGGGTCAAACCAGTATACGCGACTTACCGCCGCCCTATGTTTGCGTGAATTTTTTACCTCAGGAGGTGACTCGAATTAATGGGGCGACTCGCCAAATTCCTGGCACACAAAACTCCAGAGCCAAAATACCATCTCTTGCGGAAGAGCCTGAGTGGATGAGATTGAGTACGGTATGCCCCGCACCAGCCGGTGCTATTATGATTCGGGACGTTCGTGCTTGGCATGGCGGTACGCCGAATGTGTCAGATACGGTGCGCTCTATTCCAAATCTTGAGTTCTATGCACCGTGGTTCAGGGAGCCCATGGTACCGGGCATAAGCTATCAGGATTACAAAAAGCTATCGGAGCGTGCACAGCAATTAGTAAGATTCAGCGTTGCTGATTCGAGTGAAGAGTTGGTAACGGGGTCAACCCTACGCGCGCCCTAATGTATTTAAAACGGAATCGATAAATGCAATATCGTCAGTTAGGATGTTCTGCCCTCAAAGTCAGTGAGCTTTGCCTGGGTACTATGAATTTTGGTCCGCGAACCAGCGAAGCTGAGTCCTTCGATATTCTCAATCAAGCCGTTAACGCAGGCATCAATTTCATTGATACCGCGAATCAATATGGTGGCGATTTAGGTGTCGGAACCACCGAGACAATTTTGGGGAAGTGGCTTGCTGAAGACTCCTCACGACGCGATCATCTGGTGTTGGCTACAAAGGTTCATGAGCCTATGTCTGATGATGTGAATGACCGCGGTTTGTCAGCACGTCATATCCAATTGGCTTGCGATGCCAGTTTGAAGCGTTTAGGGGTCGATCACATCGACCTTTATCAAATGCACCATATTGACCGATTAGCACCTATTCAAGAAATTTGGCAAGCGATGGAAAGGCTGGTCAGCCAGGGAAAAATCACCTATGTTGGCTCCAGTAATTTCCCCGGCTGGGCTATTGCGCGTGCCAACGAAAAAGCTATAGTCAAACAACAAATGGGGCTGATTTCAGAACAGAGTTTATATAACCTGATTGAGCGACGCGCGGAGCTTGAAGTCATTCCTGCCTGTCGGGAATACGGGCTGGGACTCATTCCATGGAGCCCCCTAGCGGGGGGGCTACTGAGCGGTCCATCACAAGGCTCAGATGGGCGACGGCAGTCTGAAGGAGTGAAAAATGCCGCTAACGAGCGAGTTTTTCAGCTGCAACAGTACTACCAATTTTGTGCACAATTGAACGAGTCGCCCAGTGCAATAGCCCTTGCATGGCTGTTACATCAACCGCAGGTTTCTGCCTCTATTATAGGTCCGGCCAGTATTGAGCAGTTGGTTTCCGTATTGCATGTACCTGACATACGCTTAAGCCAGGAGTCACTGGATAAGCTAGATAAAATTTTTCCGCCGACTGGAGAAGCGCCTGAAGCCTATGCTTGGTAATTACTCTCTCCAGCCGCACCTAATTGTTCTACTGTAGAAATGTCTCAGCAAAATTTAGCAGATAAAGTTGGTGTAAGCCGTCACACTATATTTACTATTGAAAAAGATAATCACTCACACTCGCTGGAAGTTGCATTTAAGATATTCAATGTATTCAAAGCATCCCTAGAGGACGTTTTTGGTTACGACTGAAAAAATGAACCTGAGAGCTTAATTCGATTCAGGCCTGCGCAATAGTTTCAGCGACGTTTTGTGCTTACTCACTATTGCTTCCAGGCTGGCTAAAATCATGATGACTGTGATGTCCTCAATCTCCTGCAGTGGAATATCACGATTAGTTATATAGTGGCCCGCTGCTGCTGGAAGTCCATAGGATATGTCTACCACGGGAAGGGCTATGGACATATCGATTTGGAAGTTTTCGCTAAAAATTCTAGCTATATATTCAACAGCAGAGTCACGACTATATTCGGTTGGGTCGCCATTATTAGCAACGGAAGGTTCTGCCGCCAATCTATCGATTAACGGACCATGCTCCTTTATGTAGACAAGATATACATGGGTGACACGCCTGACGAGCTGCTCTAGGGTCTTCCCACTCTCGGCTGCCTCAAACTGTAATTTTCTTAAGTGCCGATACTCGCGTGTCAATAATTCTTGCAAAACCAGCGTTACATTGGGGTAATAGTTGTACACCAACGCTTTGCTGACTCCCGCTTCTTTGCCCAGGCGCTCCATATTGACTGCAGACACCCCCTCGGCGGAAATCAGCCTGGCGGCGTGATCCAGAATCATAGATTTTCTAGCATTCGGGGACAGTCTGATACGTGTTTTTTTCTCTATTGTCATGATCGTCATAATAAATTTTGTCTAAGAAGGCGTAAGTTTATCATGAAATCATGGAGTTTGACGTGCCAGATGAATGTTTATTTGGCACTTTTTGATCTAAAAATAGAAATAATGGACTAAAAGTCATTATTGAAAATATACGAACATAATATAATAAATATAATAAATACATATAGTTAAAAAATTTTATATAGGTCGTAAGATGTATTTAACCGTCATTTAAGTAAAATTAGTGAGAAAGGAGTAGTTGACTTTCGCTTTTAATTGTCTATTCTTACAATATAATAAGTATAAATGTGTGATGCGGCAAATTTCCAGTAAAACCTTTAGCAACATACTATTAAAATAAGAGGATAAATCCATGAAATATAGGCACACTATGCTGAGCTTGGCCGTTGCCAGTTCACTGCTACTAACCCCCAATCTCAGTATTGCCGAAGGTCGAGCTGTACTTGAGGAGGTAGTGGTTACGGCTAGGAAACAAAATGAAAGTCTGGTTGATACGCCGGTTGCGGTATCGGTATTGGACGCAGATTTTTTCGAAAAGAGTGGCTTGAATACCATGGCAGATGTGGTCAAGTTTGTCCCCGGATTTGACTACTCACCTACAAGCAGCGTACGAGCAAACGGCACCAGGATACGCGGTATTCGAACAGCCAGTTACAGTGAAGGCTTTGAATCCAGTGTAGCTGTTGTGATCGACGGCGTGGTGATGGCTCGCGAATCCGCTGGCTTTTTTGACCTCTACGATATAGAAAGTGTCGAAGTGATTAAGGGCCCGCAGGGAACGCTATTTGGAAAGAATGCCTCCGCAGGCGTCATTAACGTCACTACCAAAAATCCCGAGTATGAATCTTCTGGTGGTGCGGACATTATGTTTGGAACCTACGATGAGAGGCGTATCCGTGGAACTGTCACGGGACCACTAATTGACGACAGATTGGCTTATCGCATCACCGGCTCTATGAACGTGAATGATGGTGTGATCAACAATGAGTATGCTGGTGAGGATGACGTCAACAGTAAGGACACGTGGTCTCTACGAGCCAAGTTACTGTACGAACCCACTGAGCAACTTAGTGCACTACTGACTCTTGATACAGTAGAGGAAGATAATAAGTGTTGTATAGCGACGTGGCGCTCGTCGGGCGACGATCTTGGGCTAATAGGCGCCGCCTACACTGAAAACGCTCTGCAGCTTCAAGAAGCTTTGGATCTCGCCGGAATAACGGCCGGACCAGGGAATCGTAGTGTTGCGATTTTCGAAGATCGGATAAACCAGGAGTCTGAGGGTAACGGTGTCGCGCTGGAAATTAACTATGATTTGGGGTTTGCCCAGTTTACGTCGATAAGTGCTTGGCGTGACTATTACATAGATGAGTTCAATGAAGCAGACCAATTATCAAATACGGATCTCAATAATCGCAACGGCACCGAAGCGGATTCAGAGCAGCTAAGCCAGGAATTCAGATTGACTGGCGACATTAATGATTCGATAAACTATGTGGCTGGGTTGTACTATTTCAACGAAGACATCGATGCTGATGGCAGTATTTACGTCGAGTTAGGAGCGTACGGGCTATTTAACTCACGTACTCGGTCGATGCGGTCGGTTGAAACAACTAACCTTGCTGCTTTTGGTGAAGTGAATTGGCACATGACAGATAAGTTCACGCTGATTGTTGGCGGCCGTTTTAGTGATGAAGAGAAGGGTGCGGAATTCTCTCGCATGGGAACACCGATTAATCCGGAGCTGCCCTTTGCCACCCTCTTTAGCGGCGACTATGTTGGAGCCCAGAAAAGCGACGACACTGATTTCTCAGGGCGAGTCATCGGTCGTTATAATATTACCGACAATGTAAATACCTACCTGGCCTGGTCACAGGGTTACAAAGGACCAGGGTGGGATGTTGGTGACGGAGCCAATGGAGCATTAGCTGGAGAGCAGGGCGGGCTTCCTTTTGTAGATGCGGAGATACCTACACTCATGGAAATTGGTTTCAAAGGCTGGTTCCTAGACGATACCTTGTCACTTAACACAGCACTGTTCAATCAGTCGACCAAAGATTTGCAGACTATTAGACCTATACCCGGGGGCGGTGTAAGCAACCTTGCCATCGGCGAAGTTGTGTCAAAGGGTTTCGAGGCGGACTTTACGTACATCACTCCGGTCGATGGCCTGCTACTAATCGGTTCATTAACTTATCTGGACGTTGTTTACGAGGAGTTTGTCCAAGAGCCGGAACTTGAAGGGGAGGATTTCGAAGGTGTGCCTGAATGGGCATATTCACTCATTGCTAACTATGATTTTCAAGTCGGCGATACCGGATGGTCGGGTTTTACGCGAGCTGAATACTCTTGGCAGGATGAAAAGAACACTGCCACAGGGGCAGCCGAACGAACTCTCATAGATGACTATGGCTTGCTTAACCTACGAGCCGGTTTCACTTCACCCAGCGAAAAATATACTGCAACGCTTGCTGTCGCAAATGCGACCGATGAAGATTACCCTTACTGGATCGGCGGTTCGACTTTTACAGCGTTGGGTAGTACAGCAACCAGTCAGTACCTGGGGCTTGACCGTGTCGTTCGTTTAACTCTTGGGGCAAAGTTTTAGGGTAAGCTTTTCGTTTTATAATCGGCCTTCGGGCCGATTTTTGTGCCTGGGTTTATTGTAACGGCTGTAGTTCGTCAAAAATGTACATGGTCTGTACTGCAGCCATCCACGACCAGGTGGGCGCCATTGACTAGGCTTGCCATTGGGCTGGCGATAAAACTTACAACCTGTGCAATTTCCTCTGGCGTGCCAAGGCTGCCCCGTGGATTTCTTTTCAGCACTTTTTCAAAAAGTTCGGGTTTATGTATGCGCACTTTGTCCCATACATTGCCCAGGGTGATTATATCTCCGGGGGACACAGTGTTTACTCGCACGCCATCGTTCACCAGAGTTTTCGATAAGCTCTTCATATAGTGAGTCATGGCAGCTTTAGCGGCACCATATGCGGGTATCGCAGGGGTAGCAATGATGCCGGCCATCGAGCTAATATAAATTATTGCCCCATTTTCTGACTGTTTTAGCAGGGGTAAAGCGGAATCAATACAAGATACTGTCGCCTGAATGTCGGTATTGGTGGCTGCATCCCATATGCTGGAGCCTGCTGGTGGAGACCCCGCGGTCACATTAGCGATGAAAATATCAATGCCGCCAAGCTCGGCGGCCACGGAATCTACCCATTGTTTAAAACCCTCTGGGTCGGTTACATCAACGGCGGCACCAATCACCTTGCCCGGGTAATCAGAGAACGCAGTAATTGTTGCATCAACGTTTTCCTGCTGGCGTGAACATATTGCAACGTCGGTGCCTTCTTTGGCCAAATTTTGCGCGATTGCTCTGCCGATTCCAGCAGTGCTCCCTGTTACGATTGCTCGTAAGCCTTTTAATCCCAAATCCATTTTACTTCTCCTAAAAGATGGCTTTTTTAACGATATTAATTAATGGCACCTCGACCCTTGCGTGGCTACATGTAGTTCAGTAATGGCCTGATAGGTTATCACCGTCATTTCCTCGCGAAACGCCCAGGGTCACCCCTTCAAGTGCTTCATACCTACCCCGATCAGGTTTTCGAAGTGAGTTTTGATTTGAATGGTGTACAGGACTTTAAAGCTTGACAGAAAATTCGTGTGGTGACCAGCCTTAGCTAGCCGCGCGATTAGCAAAGTATTGCAGACCCATGTGATATTCGAAGTTCTTACTGTAAAAGTTGTCCAATTCCTCTTGGGTAGCGTCTTTGGCGTTGAGGCTACGTTCAAAGTTACCGGCGGGGTCGCTGTCACTCTCGGGATAAGGAAAGCCTGTGTTGAACATATAGAATATCTTTTCCAACATTAGGTACTATCCAGCCTATATCTTCCATGTGCAGGGGCGCGACGCGAACCTACCTCAGATGAAAAAGGCCAATGTCCAAGTTGGCGAGAGTGGTAGGAAGCCAATTGTCGATCCAATCATAAGTTGACATAGGATTTAAGCCATAAGTTGTCAGTTAATGGTAAGTCTCGTTTAAAAAAATCACCAGAATTTTACCGTTGAATGACTTAATAAGAATCTAGCACTATTTAATACATAAGTTGGCAGTGACAGATTTAAAGCATAAGTTGGCAAAACGTGCCACTTTATGGTTAAAACGACACAATTGACGCCCAGCTCTATAAGGCCGGCCTTCAGGCGAGGGAAGCGCTCGAGAACACCATGATAGATCATACAGGTTAGCCATCGCTCTATGGCGTGGTGCAATACAGGTATGTAATGGGCTTTGGTGCTTTCTATGTTGAATAGGTTCCCTTTTAGCTCAGGTGCTTCACCGGTATTCATATGCTCAGATGGCATGGTTACCCCACTTTCGATATGCAGGGTGAGTGCCACGCCGGCTTTTTCCATCATCGCCCAGAGAGGGTACATTCAGTTTGCTCTGAGCGCAGCCCATTTGTAGATGATGACCTGTCTAATTTTTGGCACTCTTGTCTTAAAAGCAAGGCTTGCCCGCATAATTGGCAATACTGTCTAGTTCTGCTAGGCACAGAGGCTGACAATTGGATTTTGTGGCGCAGTATTTTTTTGAATGGAGAGAGGTTTAAGTTGCTGGGTAGGCTAATGCTTTTCGCTCAATAAGCCCCTATAGAAAAAAAGCTTTCTTTCTTTGAATGATCTGGTACCCGCCCACCAGCATCGGCAAGCTGACACAAACCACCGATGCCAAAAAGGGCATTCCATAGCTAATGAATGGAAGTTCGACCAAATACTCGGACACAACTACCGTCAGTAAGCCCATATAAGACCATACCAGTGCCAAAAAATGCCAGTAGCGCCAGTTGAGTTGGCTTTTCCATAGGGCAAGGCAAAGCAACGCGGACAGGGTTAGGGCTAATAAACTGTAGGCCAGAACGTGAAATGGCCCAAAATGAAGGAGCTTGACCAAGAGCAGAGCCATAACATTGATGAGCAACATTAGCGGGATATAGAGAAGGGTAGCGACCTTTGAAATCTGTTTAGATCTTGTTTGAAAAAGAACATAGCCTCCCGCTAATATCGCCAAAACAGTAAGTACAGTATGGATGGTTCCAAAAATAGGGAAGAATATGACCATTTGCCTGAAAGACCTTTTTGTTGCTTCGTTAGTGCTATGGCTAAACCCAGGCTCGACCTTGATGAAAATGCCTCGGGCTATGGATCATAGCGGTTGCATAGTAGATGCAAACTTATTATAAGTATTATATAATAAATAAGCAATTATGGTTAAAAAGATCCTATATGCTTCCTTCAACTTACTGGTTTCAAGGTAATTCGTATGCTCACTTATCGCTTATACTTTTCCGCATTCGTATTCTGCACCCATGTTCTATTACTAGCATTCAGCACTGTACTTGCCGCGAATGACGATGCCAGCACCCGCCAAGAACTGGATTTTAATTTCGATTGGAAATTTAGTCTGGGTGAGCAGAGCGGTGCGCAAGCGCCAGAGTTTGACGACAGTAGTTGGCGCAAGCTTCGCTTACCCCATGATTGGAGCATCGAGGCGGAGTATTCACAGGAGAATACCTCGGGTGCCACAGGATATCTGCCAGGTGGCCTGGGGTGGTATAGAAAGCATTTTGCTACACCAGAGCTGGCAAATGGCGAAGTAGCCAAGACCCAAATTTTGTTCGATGGAATCTACAATCACTCAGAGGTGTGGATTAACGGACATTCGCTCGGCTATCGTCCCTTTGGCTATGTGGCTTTCTATTATGACCTCACGCCGTTTCTCAATACAGATGGCAGTGACAATGTGATTGCTGTGTATGTTGATCGCAGCCGCTATGTGGATTCTCGTTGGTATACAGGCTCCGGGATCTATCGCAATGTGAAGCTTGTCATCACAGGTCCAGTTCATGTGCCAATTTGGGGAAGCACTATTTTAACCCCGGAAGTGACTTTGGAGCGTGCTAAGGTGCTTATAAGCACGGAACTACGAAACGATAGCGCGCAAGCCAGGGTGCTGAATGTTTCAACTACGCTACTCGATGGCTCGGGCCGTAACATTGGTAGAGATGTGAAGCGTCTGAAAATTGCCGCACGCGCCACCGAATTACTTCGCCAAGAGGTTATTGTGACTCCGCCGCGGCTTTGGGATATTGATAATCCCAATCTATATCTTGCACAGACAGAGGTGCGAAGTGAGAAACAGTTGCTTGATTCTATGAGTACCCGTTTCGGTATTCGTTCCTTAAGGAACGACGCTAAAACCGGTTTTTTTCTAAACGGTAGAAACATAAAAATCAAAGGGGTTAACCTTCATCACGACGCTGGGCTAGTTGGAGCTGCGGTACCTCTAGGAGTTTGGAAGCGCCGTTTGGAAGCTTTGAAAGAAGCGGGGGTGAACGCAATACGGACGGGTCACAAACCTGCCTCTAAAGAATTTATTGAACTGTGTGATGAGATGGGTTTCCTTGTTCAGGAAGAAACTTTCGACGAGTGGGAAAGACCCAAAAACAAGCGTAAAAACGGTCGTCATCAGGGAGAGATCGATTATATCGAGCAAGGCTACAGCGAATTTTTCACTGATTGGGCCGAAAAAGATCTCACCGCCATCATTAGGCGAGATATTAATAATCCATCCATATTTCAATGGAGTATTGGTAATGAAATTGAATGGAGCTACCCAAGATACATTCCCGCTACCGGTTATTTTGGCAAAAACGGCAAGTCTAAGGGGCCAACACATAAGGAACCCCCGATAACTCCTCAGCAGAGTAAAGCCGTGTTCAATAGCTTTAAAATTGAAGAGCCAACCCTCGCAGGGACTGCCCAGCGTCTGTCAAAGTGGCTGCGAGCAGTTGATACCAGTCGGCCTGTCACCACTAATATGGTACTGCCATCGGTTAGCTTACATTCCGGTTATGCCGACGCTGTGGATATTGCTGGCTTCAGCTATCGTCGACCGATTTACGATTATGCTCGCCGGCACTATCCCGAAAAGATGGTGATGGGCACTGAAAACTTTGTTCAGTGGGCTGAGTGGGAAGCCGTGCTGGATAGGCCTTTTGTGGCGGGTATTTTTGTGTGGACAGGTATTGATTATTTAGGCGAGGTGGAAGGCCGTTGGCCGTCCAAGGGCGCACCCAGTGGCATGTTGGATTTTGCGGGTTTTAAGAAGCCCAGCTACCATATGATGAAATCGATCTGGAGCGAGGAACCCCATGTTTATATGACCACGGCCGAGCTTGATGATTCGATCTACCGTGTAGAAGACAATCAAGTAGTCGAGGAAACGGAGGGCCAGTGGAAGTGGCGGACCTGGGCCTGGCACGATGTTAACACGCATTGGAACTACAGCCTCGGTCAAGACATTGTGGTTGAGGTGTATACCAACCAGGCAGAGGTGGAGTTGTTCCTCAACGGTAAGTCGCAGGGCGTGCAGCGTTTGGTCAACAACGATGATCACATTTTAAAATGGCTGGTCGCCTATGAGCCGGGTGAGCTGAAAGCGATATCGGTCGTGACCGGTGTGGATGTCGGTACAAGCCTTCGTTCTAGTTTGGAGCCTGCGGCTGTTGTTCTGAGTGTGGATCGAAAACGCTTGGATGCTGATGGCTACGATGTCGCACACATTATTGCACAGGTAGTTGATAAAAACGGTGTTGCGGTAATGACTCAGGAGCGGAAGTTGAGCTTTGGTATCGATCCAAAGCTTCAGTTGTTGGGGGTAGACAATGGCGCGGCAGATAACGTTCAGCCCCACAAGAGTGACGAAATTACCACCCGTAATGGTCGAGCTCTGTTAATTGTGCAAACTAAAGCCAGTGTTGGTGATGCGATCATTAATGTCAGTGCCGATGGTCTTGAAGGTGCTGAGCTTGGTTTGAGTATAAAGGCAGCTAGCGAGTTGGTGGACAGTATACCCTAGCGGGTTGACTCATAGATATACTGGGTAAAATGCTGTATTGGAGTGTTTAGGAAATAGGTGCTATTGTATAGTATCTATAATAAAGAGTTGCTTGTATAATCGGTTGGGCGTAGCGGCTCGGTGGCCGGTTAGAGTATGCAGCTCACGAGCATAGGTCACCTGGCCTCGATAACGACAGTCACGATTTGCTGCCATATCTGCTGACTGATGATCAGATGATAATTGAGTTAACGCAAAAAGTTCGAAGGTATCAATTAGGAGTAAAGGATACAGGGTAGGTTGAAAAGTCATCACAACCTCCGAGTTTATTACCTCTTTGACGGATTGAAAAATTTCGTGACGCCTCTAGATGGAAGATACCTCTTTATCTGAGGCGGTTAGAGAGAGTTGAAGATTCCCATATGAACAGAAGAAATAGAGCAGAAATAGAGAGCACTGACCCTATTACTTTTATTAACGATAACAAATAGTTGAGGCAAAGATCATTATGTCCGATAAACCTAACAATACAAACCATAGTCCTGATTCGCTGAACGAGATACCATCGGTTGATTGGCTTGATCTTGAACACAACCGGGATAAGTTTTTTAAAGATCTTCGTTATGCGCTTGAAGAATGCGGGTTTCTAATCCTAACCAATGCGCCTGGCTTTGAGGATGAGTTCCAGCAGCGAGCGTTCAGCGAAGTTAGAGAGTTTTTTGATTCGCCCATGGACTTTAAGAAAGAGTCATCTATCGAAAATAGTCCTTATGTTCGAGGTTATTCTTCACCGAGGCCGCCGGGCTCTGGCCGTGCTCAGGTGATTGAGAGCTTCCAGTATGGATTTGACGAAGAACCCTTACACGCTCACGATGACGAATCTCAGCCTATTCATGAGCGCTTCTTTCGAGGACCCAACACGTGGCCAGACTCAGGAAGGTTGCCTGGCTTTAAGCCAATGCTGAACGACCTCAACGCGGCCTATCATCGTTTGACGTTACAGCTGGGCGAGCTGATCGTTGAGTCGCTTGGCGAAGATCCAGCTGAATTTCGACAATATTTTAATCTCGATGAACCCTACCTTTTTGCGAGTTTAAACCACAATTTCAGTATGGACGCCATCGAACCGGATAAGCGAGATCTGATTCGTGATGAGTATGCTAAATTTTCAAGCGCGGTTACAGGTGCACACATTGACGGACCTCCCTTTGTGGCTTTGCTGATCAATGACCGACCTGGGCTCCAGGTGGTCGCCGGTGAAGGACGGTGGATGAACGCTCCGGTGACCTGTCGGACGGCAGAGGGAGACTATAACGTGCCTGTGATCCCCGGCTCAGTGATTATCAATACTGGAGGGTCCCTAATGCATCTGAGCGAAGGGCGTTACTCGGCCACTGTCCACCGAGTGAATACCACCATGATTCCTTATGGGGATACACGTATATCGATGCCTTACTTCCTACTGCCAACGATGCAGGGGGATCTGATACCGTTTGGCAAGTCCGGTGCTACAACTAATGACGACGTGGGTTACAATGCGGGCCGCAATCGTGGGGCTAATGCGGCTGCCAATCTCATGAGAACCTACCCCAAATTAACAGGCCGTTGGTGGGAAAAAGAGTTTGTAGCGTTGAAAACTGCACAGCAGCAGGAAGAGAAGGCCGAAACAGAGGCTGCTTTTAAATTGGCAGCGGAACGAGGTGATCGATATAAGGAAAACACCCTTAGAAAATAGCGACCCTTTGGGATGTTTTGACTACAGGGTGGTCTTGCGCCGAATCCCTTATCAAGGATTGGAGTAAGCCATTACCAGATAAATGTGATGAAAGGGAGTTTTCCAAACTGGTCTGTGCTGCTAAGGGAGAGTGATGACAAACTATTCTGAGCGGACAGAAGCGTAAGACGCCTCAATAAATCCCCTATCAGGCGATTTACCTTATCTGGAGCCTCCAGCGGAGGCCAATGCCACACGCCCGGGAGAACTTCGATCCGTAAATCTTTTGAATAGTTGCGTAGTTGGTCTATGAAGGTTGGGATAAAGGTAGTATCGTCCTAGACCCAGATCAGCATGTTGTCTGCATTCGTTGGACCTTTCAGGCTGAGAATGAGGTTCGCGGCGCATTAAACTGCAGGGCGATGCGGGTAAACAGGCTACTGGGGAGGCCCGACTATTGTTTGGTGACTACAAGGCCAATGTCTATGCGCTAAACGCAAGGACCGGAGAGTTACAACGGTTGGGTAAAAATGCCGTCGGTGGTTACCGCTTCGGCCCCTCGGGAGCGCCTATCTGGTCTGGCTCTACGCTGGATACTAAGCGCAATCTTGTCTATGCGACCACTGGACAAACCTACTCATCGCCAGCCACAGGAACCAGTGATGCGGTAATAGCTATGGACACCACAACAGGTGAGGTGAAATGGGTATCTCAGGTGACCGCCAATGATGCCTGAAATAGTGCCTGTGGCTTCACAATGATCAATTGCCCAGAGGAAGATGGACCAGATTATGATATTGGCGCCTCAGCAATTTTGGTGACATCAAAATCTAACCGAGATCTCTTGTTGGTGGGGCAAAAATCTGGGCTCACCTATGCTATGGATCCAGATCAGCAGGGCAAAATACTCTGGCGTCAAAGAGTAGGTAGTGGTGGTACTATGGGTGGCGTGCACTAGGGTATGAGCAGCGATGGTGAGCGCCTCTATGTGGGGGTGTCTGACCTTCCCACCAAGAATCGCTATAACCAAGGCGGTCCGTACCCTGGAGTACATGTGCTGGATCCAGATACAGGAGAGTTTTTGTGGCGTAATGTCCTTCCATCTCTGTGTCCTGAAGGTATCAAGTTTGCCTGTTTTTAGGGTATTTCTGCCGCGGTCAGCAGTACTCCTGGTCTGGTATTTGCAAGTGACATGGATGGTCGGCTGCGCGCCTTTGATGCTAGCAGTGGCGATACTCTCTGGACTTACAATACCTATAGAGGATTTACAGCGGTCAATGGGTGAAGGGTCAAGGCGGCTCAATTGAGGCTGAGGGTCCAGTCATTGCTGATGGTCAGCTGTTTGTGACCTCTGGTTATGATAAGTGGGCTGAAATGCCAGGCAACATGCTGTTGGTATTTTCTTTCCCCAACCAAACCTTAACTGTTTTGGAAACCCTTATGAACCTTGTCAACAGGTCTGCACTGTTAATCGCCGCTCTAGGTATTGGCCTGTATCTGGCTTTGCAGCCGACGAGCCCAATAGATGTGAATAAAAAAGCAACTGTCGCCGATGCCCGCACCAGTGTCATTGGATTAAACCATATTGGACTATCGGTAAGAGATCTGGATGCTGCGCTGGCATTCTATAAGGGAGCTACTTAATTTGAGTTGTTGTGACGAGAGTCCGTGAGCATTAATGAACAGCCTAGCAAGTTATTTGGTCAGGACAATATTGCCTATGAGATAGCTGTTTTCAGGGGCCTAATATGCTGTTAGGGTTAACCCATTTCGAGGGCAACCAAGGCATTCCGGTGCGCAATATGCCACCCCAGGGGCCAGGTATGACTCACACCTGTTTTCAATCTCTTAACTATGACTCTGGCTGAGATAAGTTTGTGGCCATGGGCACAGATCCTCTGTCCCGCGGCGATCAACCTATTGATCTTGGTGGTTATGCCTATGATCCCGACGGCAACATGATTGAGCTCGAACAGCTGGATGGTAAATTGTTAGAGCGTGCAGGCTACGGCGGCAGAGGGCAGGATTTGGATGGAAATCTATGGATGTCTCAGGTGGGCTTGGCGACCCACGATATTGTTGGGCTGATGGAGTTCTATCAAATGGTATTAGGGTTTAAGCCCTACAGATATGCCCATGTTAATGACAATGACAGACTCGACGATATAGTAGATATAGATAATGTCGACTTGATTGGTGGCTGGTTTAAGTTAAATCAGGCATCCAAGGTGATCGAGATTTGGCAATATGTCAGCCCGGAGACGTTAGAATTTACAGGTCAGCGTGCTGTGACTGCGCTAGGCTATTCGTTCTCTATTGAGGTTGGAGATATTCAGGCAGAGTACCGGCGTCTGACTAGTCTGGGATTGGATTTTGTGAGCGAGCCTGTTGAGCTGGATGGTTTCTGGCAAGTCTACAGTCGAGATCTGGATGGTAATATCTTTTCCCTGCGTCAGGCGGTTGATCCTCAGTCACGCCTCTTGGTGCGCAAGCTGGACACCTGGGTCGCTAGATAGCTGACCACTGCCAAGTGAGATTGTCGAAAATGGCAGTGAAAAAATAACAGGCGGATTTTTCATGTTCCCAGCTCGCTTTCTTGTTGTTATTGCCGAGACAGCTTTTATGGTTGCAAAAGCTCCAAAGACCTCAATCCTTGGATTTTATTGATTTTTTGTCAATAGAATTTTGATGCTGCCTGCGTGAATATTAAGGCTGTATCGGAGATCGTATCAAGCTGCTACTACCTGTTTAGACAGTTCTATTACGAGGGCCCTTGAGTAGGGTTTTTAGAGAGGTCTCGTATCTTTTTTGAATAGCCTGATAGCTGAAAAATCATGGCCACAGTAATATCGTCTATCGTCTGTAGGTTGATGTCGTTATGGATAAGATATTGCCCTGCAGCGGTTGGCATGCCATAGGAGATGTCTGTTGTAGCTCTAGCGACTTCGATGTCTAAATTGAAGTTGTCACAGAGTATTTCGGCGAAGTAGTTTACCGCAGGATCTCGACCATATTTGTTGGGGTCGCCACTATTGGCCACAGAGGGCTCCAGGGATAGACGCTCAATGATAAGTCCGCCATCGCTGATATAGGAAAGATATACCTTAGTGACCCGGCGGACCATTTGCTCCAGTGTCTCCGCGCTTTCAGCAGCTTCCAGCTGGACTCTACGTAGGTGAGAATATTCGTGGGTTAATAATGTTTGTAAAAGCAATGTAACGCTGGGGAAGTAGTTGTACACCAACGCCTTACTGATTTTTGCTTCAGTACCTAAGCGCTCCATAGTTACAGCGGACACACCTTCCCCTGCCACAAGCTTGGCCGCACAGTCCAGAATCATGTTCCTTCTAGCTTTTGGCGATAGCCAGGTTCGAGTTTTCTTGGTCGTGTCGGTTTTGCTCATAGCTCTACCAATAGAGGGAAAAGCGCATCCTTATCAGCTGTTGCAGGGCTATGCCAGTCGTCTTGTAGTCTATCTTTAGTCGTTAGCCAGCACAATGCTAGCTTCACAGGAGTTATGCTGTAAAGAATGGCCACTGAACTCAAATTTGTGTAGGCGCAGATCATAGATTTTGCTTCTGTATCATTTTTCCGTACAGTATTGTTTAATTACTGACTCTACGATTAGTAATTTTTTATAAATCACCCGTAAGACTATTAAATTGAACGAATTTATTTACTTTACTCAGATATGTGCTTAGCTTTTGACAGACCATTGCTGCCAATATTGTCATTAAAGTGGTCTGATAGATCAGTTAAATCAAGTTTTAAGGTTTTACTACAATTTTTCAAATCGGACTTTAATTTTGTTTGACTTCTATTGACCATTAATAAAATAACACTTACTATCAATAGAACCTGATCCGGATATGACAATGATAACAATAACGCTTTGACAATAATGAACGACTCAAAAGCATTCGATATACCTTCAAAATAAACAACTAATAAAAGTAAATTGGAGACATAAGAATATGAAATTCCACAAAATAGTGCGTATTAGCGCTCTCTCCGCAGCATTACTAGCAGCCAATACCGGCCTAGCTCAGGAGGAAACATATAGAGGGCTGGAAGAAGTATTGGTAACCGCTCAAAAGCGAACAGCGACGTTACAAGATACTCCAGTAGCTGTATCTGTAGTTTCAGGAGAATTGCTAAAACAAAAAAGTCTTGACGACATTCAAGAAATGGAGCTTGCAGTGCCGTCTCTTAGCGTTACCCAAAATCAGAGCTCCTCACAGCAAACCTTTAGCATTCGCGGATTAGGTACCTCCGGCAATAACGCAGGTTTAGAACCTTCTGTAGGGGTGTTTATCGATGGTGTGTACCGCAGTCGGGCAGCCTCAGCTATTGATGATTTTATTGCTGTTGAGCGGGTAGAAATACTGCGCGGACCGCAGAGCTCGGTTTACGGTAAAAATACCCCCGCCGGCGTTATCTCCATTATTACCAAAAAACCCCAGCGAGAGTTTGGAGCTGATTTTGAGCAATCCTTTGGTAGTTACAATAGCAAAATAACCCGTGGCACCATTACCGGCCCCATTAGTGACACCGTCTCTTACCGTGTCTCCGGCAACCGCAATACCCGCGATGGTTTTATTGATAATATTCAGGAAGGTCGAGATGCTGTAAATAATAGAGATCGCTACGCTCTGCGTGGGCAACTACTGATAGAGCCCAGCGATGAGCTGACCATACGCGTTATTGCCGATACTTCATCCATTGAAGAAGATTGTTGCGGTGCGCCGTTTTACTACAATGATCCTGGCAACGCCGCCACAACTACGGCCCTTGGCGCAACGATCTTGCCGGACGATATTTACGCGCGCAAGATTAAGTTTGACCGAGCCATGGAAACCGATCAGGAGCAGAGCGGATATTCAGCACAAGTAGATTGGGAGCGTGAGTCCTATTCCTTTACCTCTCTGACCGCATTCCGAGATTTTGAGGAAAGCAATGATATTGACGCCGATTTTATCGACATCGAACTGAGTGGCGTATTGCAAAACACCTTTGACCGACAGGTGTTCACTCAAGAATTTAGACTACAGTCTACCGGTGAAAATAAAGTCGATTGGCTATTGGGCTATTACTTTTACGACGCTGACCAAGACAGCGGCGGGAATAATCGCTTAGGTGCATTCGCCCGCCCGTTCTTTGATTCTCGGATCGGCGGCCTGGTATCGCTTGTTGAAAGCCTGAAGGGCGCTCCTACTGGATCCTATATTGGATCTGGTACTGGTAGAACAAGCGAATTCAGTCTCCTGACAACCAGTCACTCTGTGTTTGGTAAACTTGACTGGCACATTAATGACAAGTTAACAGCCTCACTCGGGACGCGCTGGACCACAGAAGACAAAGAAATTGATGCGCGAATAATGACTGACGCGCCTTATTCTGCCATTGATTTTAGTGATCCCACTAGCGATCCCGCTGTGGCAATGCTAGCAGCGATAAACCCCAGCTTTCCTGTATTCGCAGGATTCGTACAGCTGTTCAGGCCGGTGTCGGACTTTTCCGAAAAACGCAGCGAACAGGAGCCTACTGGCGAACTCATTATTTCGTATGAGTACAGTGATGATGTGAGTCTATATGCCAGCGGTAAACGAGGCTATAAAGCAGGTGGATTTAATGTCGGCGCCGGATCTGGTGGCGCAGATTTTGATAAAGAACTTGCTGATGCTTGGGAAGTGGGCGCTAAAATTCGCGCATTAGACAATAACTTACAATTTAACGTTGCCGCCTTCTCGCAGCGCTTACGTGACTTTCAATCCAACGCGTTCAACGGCACCACCTTTGTTTTAACCAACGCCGGTGAGATTCAGATTGACGGTTTCGAGTTTGATACCCTTTATGCACCCACATCAAACTTGTTCCTCTCATTTGCAGGCTCGTATCTAGATCACGAGTATACGAGTTATATTGGCGGACCTCAGATCGTTCAACCCGCTGGCTCGCCACCACTCCCGCCTGTCCAAGACCTGAGCGGGAAGCCGTTATCCGGTGTGCCTGATTGGACCTTAAGCTCATCCATCAATTACGTGAAAAGCTTTGGCGCCGTTGAAGGTTTTGCCAATCTTGCAGCTAGATATCGCGGCTCACGCAATGTGACTAGCGAGCAAAACCCAATTGCTGACCAAGGTAGCTATGTCACTGCCAATGCCACCGTGGGGATACGTGATGCTGACGGCTTCTGGACCCTTAACGTATGGGGTAAAAACATAACGGATGAAGAATATACCGACGGTCTTTTCAACTCTGTGATACAGGCAGGTAGTTTTAATGCCTACCCTGGTGACCCACGTACCTTCGGTGTAACACTGAGATTACAGTTCTAAATATAAACTAACTTCCTTGTACGGAGGCCAAGATTATTCTTGGCCTCCTTTTTTTTGTCCAGTTTCTGCTTTCGAGTGTGGTTCTGATATTAGCTTTATTGACCTATCCCGAGATTTGTAAAACCAGAAACTAACGCTGAATAATTATTATGCTGTTTTAGCTGTCTTTTTCTTCACCGCAGAGCAAGTAGATTTCCACACCGCACGCATTCTAAATGCAAGGGATGTCTTTTACTGCAACCCGCCATAGCACTCATTTGATCTATCGATTTTAACCACTGGTAAAGAAAGGACTTACTAAGTGAGTTTAAAAATAATAGGCCTTATTGTGGAAAATTTGATTGTAACTTTACGTTCATAGCCATTTAGTAGGGAAATAATAAAAATGTGCTTAAATGAAAATTTTAATCATTTAACCACGACTTTCCTGGCAACAGGGGCTACCGCTCTTAGCGGTGATGCCGGTCGCTGGCTTGGCGGAGGACAAATTCATTGAAGAGCTGCTGATTACCGGTATGCACATGACTAAGGCCCCTGGCATGGCGTCCTTTGTTTACTAAGACGCCTTAATTCATTCACCTTTGGAGCGAGTTGCCAAGTTCAGTGCGAAGCATAGCTTTGAAAGAGTAATTTTTAAGACCACTTAAAAAGCCCCTGAGCGAACATCTCCGGGGCTTTTTTGTATAGGTGAGTTAGATTGTCTTGAGGATTAGGTGTTCCATCTGCACACTATAAGCCCACCTCAGAACAGCCTTTGTCACCTAGACTGTCGTACTCGGATTGTACAAAGTTCGCCTTGGTAAACAGAAGCTTATAAACTTGGCAATGTTCTTCCTGGTCGTTGAAGCGAGTCTCGCTCAAAAACCGTTGCTTTAGATCTTGCATCTTCAACTTCATTGGAGACATTCGAATGCCTCTATCTATGGATGTATCAAAGATCATTACTCGATTTTGCTCATCATTATTGCTCCAAGTGCCCCATTCAACTTGGTTGCCATGATATCCCTTAGCAGGCTCACCATAATGAGCAAATGACGCCCAGTAGGACATCATGCTCTGTGATAGAGCATTTCTTGCTGATCGAGCAGATTCCGGGTGAATAAGATTACTCATCAATGAAACAAAGTTTCCAAATACATAGGGTATCTCAAAGGCATGAGCTGCACCCATCAGTTCTTTCAGACTGAGAAAACCAAAGTCACGCAGATCATCCGCATCGAAACGATAGGCAAAAACATTATCTCCTTGCCCCTGACGCATCACTGTAGCCAACTGGTCGACCGCTTCAATTTTCCACTGATCGCTGGCATAGCTGCTAAATGCCTGGTAGCGCTCGCTGTTTTTGATAGCGATGGGTATACCCATAAAGCTGTCTACCTGATCGGGACTGAAGCTTAAAAATAACTTCATCTCATCACGGTTGGTACCAAGTATAACCGGTACTGCGTTGTAATTGGCAGGATCGGCAAAGAGTTGCTCTGCAGCAATGGCCTTAGGTAAAACGATACCGTCGCCAATTAGGTCCAAATTTCCGAACACCTTACCACCGGTCTCACTTCGAAAGGCTTTAAATACCTCCGCCGTAGTTTTGCCGCGTAAATAATCGGCAAGTTCACGGACAGTCAAGCTGCTCTGTAATTTCTTTGCAGCTTCTCTGTTTGCAGCTCTGCCCTCAGCCACCAGTAATTGATTGATGAACTCTTGCGAGCTATGTTCGTGTCCCTCATCCTCTATAAAGTTTTCGGCCCTGCTGATGGGCTCTATATCTAAGCCGCCACTCTGAACAATAGCACCATGAAATAAGCCCGCAGCCAGGGGGGAGGCCATGAGTGCCATGACATTCCAGCCACCGGCAGATTCACCAAAAATAGTGACTCTGCTGGCATCGCCGCCAAATTGGGCAATATTTCGTTGTACCCATTTTAGCCCAGCAATCTGGTCCAAAGTACCAAAGTTACTGGACCGATCCTCGGGCAATTCGGCACTGGTACGAAGCGCAGGATGAGACAGCCAGCCTAAAGCCGATAAACGATAGTTAATACTTACTACTACCACATCAAATTGAGATGCCAGTTGAGAGCCATCTAACATTGGGTGATTACTTGTGCCTCCGTTATTAGCCCCACCATGAATCCAAAACATCACCGGTCGATCTTTGGCGTTTTCGGGAGCAAAGACATTGAGATACAGGCAGTCTTCGCTGCCATTGATAAGGTTCTTTTCCGGTGATGTGTTGTTGGCCTGATGGGCGCAATCTGGTCCAGCCTTTAACATCTGCTTTGGATGTTGCCAAGGTGCCGGGGGTCGCGGAGCACGCCAGCGCAAATCGCCAACTGGTGGTTGAGCGAAAGGTATGCCACGCCATACCGACGCTCCAAGGCTATTTTGATAGCCGATAATGTCACCAGTATCTAGATTAATCAAAGTATTATCGGATGCCACTGGGGCTGGTTTACTCTTTGGTGCCAGATAGGCATAGGTCACTCCTGCCACAACGACCAGAACCAAAATAAGACCGCCAATAAACCGTATTAGGTATTTCATCAATTAAATCCCTTATATTCGTTGTTAAATAGGCATAACGCTAGTGGTAATTAAAATATTACTCGCCTTTTAAGCCTAAAATTCAAAGCTTAAAAGATGATTTACTTTTATTGACGATTATATCAATAAAAGTAAGGCTAACTTTTAAAGCCATGTGAGTCAACTTTGGTATATTCTTAAAAATTCTGCTACGAAATGAGGTGAGATGTTAGGCGCTAATGTAGTGATAAACCAAAAAAATAACACCCTAACTTGTAGCCTCCAGCGTGGAGAGACGGTGTCGATTGATTAAGATTTTTAAAAAATGTCCTTCCAAAAAACCTTCAAAAAAAGTCTTTGCTCGGTACACAATATCAATTGTTTTTAGCGTAAAGGCACTTTATTTCATTTATTTTTTTCGTAGTCTGCAAAGCTTTGCCGGTATGCGATTGCCTGGTGCCACAACAAGTTGCTGTATACGATTGTGCGCCGGTGTATGAATATCGCCCATCACCACAGTATCATTTCGGATGTGGTGAATCGCTATATGGCTGTAGCTCAAGGATTTCTGATCGGGTAATGGCATCTTCGCAATTTAGCTTTAATGAGGCTTTGACTGCGATGTCACCATGGCGATATGAGTGAGAGGTTGCCCATGAAAAATGCCATAGAGCATGGTTCCAGTCGATGATAGTAAATGGCTCTGTAGTACAGAGCATCTCGATATTATCGAAGCACAGCTGAGCTATTTTAGCTGCGATTTGAAGTGTAACCACTTGGACTCTAATCGCCCATATTGGTAATTCTGATGTGGATAACTCGCGGGCAAATTCTGCCTCTGCAACCTTTAGCGTTTCAGCCAAATCAACGCCCTCAATCAACACTGACTCTTGATCGTTATAACTCACATAGGGCATAACCGATTCGCAGACCGAGTTGGCTCTTCCTGGCGTAGCAAATCGCCAATCGCCCATCATGTAATCTTCTATCAAAATGGTATAGCGTCAATTTTCTACCTTATTATTTGCCTCAGCACTCTAGGCTTGGTTGCTATCTGTATCCGGTATTAACTAATAAGATCTGACTATTGCTGCAATGGTCGGCGGGCCAACTTGATAAGTCATTTTATCAATAAGGTTACCATTGCAAGTCAGGCTTATGCCGCCGGCTGGAGATAACTCAAATAGATCAGACTGATAGGTGAAGTCTGATGTAGGGTTTTGATTGGTACTCACTGCCTATTGCAGAGCTTTCATAACCAGCCTATCAGTAATGGTAGTCGCTTGGTCCTGAGAATTAGTGATTTCACAACCCTGCAGGTTGATCGAGGCCTTGGTGCTGTTAAAGAGCTCTAACCACTGCAGCGCGTTGGCTGCCAACACGGACATTAATTCGATAATGAAAATACCTCCTGTGGCCACTTTATTGAAGGGTGAGTCGCCACATGCGGCGATTAAAAGCGCTAGGCTCACAACATAGGATTTTACTATGGGTTAGTCATGATACTACCGCTGCCTGTGATTATTTTCATAGTATTGCTTTATGTCGATAACATTGGGAAATATCGAAGTGCCATTGAGTAATTCAGCTCTTGATCGGTACATTCTTACCACGTAGTTTCAGCCTTCGGTAATGGGGATATAATTGGAAAAGACTAATGTTAGATTCGCCAATAGATCTGATCATATCCATTGCAACTGCATGCTCCAATGTATGCTTTGTGGTTGGAATGTTCAGTGCTCGAATATAATGTAGTGCTTGAAATTCTGACACGCTGCGTTCAAGTAACGATTTTAAAAACTCGTCAAAACGATAGGCTTAAAGTTTGAATATATCAAGGCGGTATTCACAGGGAACATGACCTCATCTACTTGTTACGGAGCGTAAAGCAGCAAGAGTAATAGCGAAGCTTGCGTCGGGTGCATCTAATGCCGCAGTAGAAAACGTTAGTGTTATCGGTGGTAATCGCATACAAACTATCGACTCCACGGTGCATTTTATTCTCGGTGGCCTAATAGCGATTAAAAAATAACCCGTTGAGACCTCATTGTTCTCGGTGCCTTCTCTAACAATCGATAATCTTTAGTTTCCGTTCGAATGACCTAACGTCATAAATTAAAACTAGCCAATATTTTAATATATAGTATCTATATTAAGGTTGACCTAATCGCCCGTTGAAGGTACCTTAGAGGTACAGAGAAGTGTTAGCGATGACGCTCAATTTATTAGCAGCATTTCTCAATTTAACTGTCTGAAAATTTAAAGTAGGTTTCCCCAATGTTATCTTCAAAACCAGAGTCCAATATTATTCCGACGGTGTCACTGTTAAATGAAAAGGAGGCTATTGAGAGAGTCTTTACCCACATCGACAATGGCACAACTGATCTTGGTGATACTGTTTGGCAAGAACCTGTTGAAAACTATCATTCCCAAGATCGGTTTGATGCTGAAATAGCACTGTTGCGCAGTCTGCCAATACCCTTTTGCCCCTCCGCGGCGCTACCCGAAAAAGGGAGCTATATTGCTCGAAAATCAGCGGGCACCCCACTGGTAGTAGCGCGTGGAAAAGATGGCAAGGTTAGAGCTTTTATTAATGCTTGCCGGCATCGTGGGATGCAAATAGCTAGTGGCACTGGACGCGCTAGTGGCTTTGTCTGCCCCTATCATGCGTGGTTTTACGGCCTTGATGGTTCACTCAAATTTATCCCGGGTGAAGAGGGATTTCCTGATCTTGTCATTGAAGATCACAGTCTGGTGGAGGTGAGTGCTATGGAAAAGGGCGGTCTTGTCTATGTGATGCAAAAGGGAACCATCAGTCCACAGATGCTAGAAAATAGCCGCGACTATTTTACTCCCGAGCAGGAGCTGTTTAAACAGTCAGAAAATACAGACCCAGCCAATTGGAAGTTGTTAACCGAAACTCTGCTAGAGGGCTACCATATTAAATCTCTGCATAAAAAGTCGTTCTATCCCTATGGCTTAGATAATGTCAATTTGGTGGAGACATACGGTGCTAATGCTCGAGTGACTTTTCCTTTTCGACGCATTGAGAAGTTACGAGATGTGCCTGCAGAAAAGCGCAGAGCTGCAGGGATGCTGACCTCTGTCTACCACCTTTTCCCCAATGCTAGTGTCTCAGTGCTCTCCAAACATTCAAACTTGACGATTATGGAGCCGTTGAGCCCCAGTAGTACTCAGATGGTGATCTATTTGGTAACCCCTGAACAAACTGCTGAGAACCCAATTTCTCTTGAGGATGTTAAAAAAGATGCCCAGTTTGTCAATGAATCGGGCCAGGATGAAGACAGAGAAGCGGCCTGTTTAATTCAGCAGACAGTAACAGCCCAAGCCAATACTCATTTGACGTTTGGCTACTTTGAAAAAGCCATTGTTAATTTCCACCAGCACCTTACAGAAAGTTTAGATTCCTAGCCTAAATTGAAAGGCATGGATCAGCGAAGTGTTCTTAAAAACAGCTAACGCTTCAGTTCTATGGGCTCAATGTAAGATTCTATGAAAATAAAAGTGACGCTTTCTCATGGGGCAGCTGGCAGTAGAGCTCAATTGTCTTTAGCCTGGAAAATCTCTGTCGTTTAAAATCGAGGATGCCATCCCTGGTAGGCGCTTTTGTAACTATAACTTTACTCAGCGAAAACGATAAGTTTATGTTTGCATTAATAGACATTCTATATAATAATTTTATTACAGTATTACTATAAGAAATTTCGGGCCAAAAATCTGGTCGTGAGAAATCGTTTTCTTAGTGGCTAACTAAGCGCAAATAAACAGATAGCGTTGGTGCGCTAGGCATAAAACTACAACCAAAAATCCTAGCATGTACCTTTGGTGTCGCAATATAGCTGATGGCAAGAACATTTTAGGAGTCTTTGGCGCTGCCGTGGAAACCTCTGCTACTGATGGGTTTATCAACTAACTAGGTAGCTAAGTTACTTCATTTAAATATCAGTTTTAGCCGATGCACTTGGTTGACTAACCAGGATTCCAAAAACAGGATTAGAAAAAAAGGGGTACTCTATGAGTTACGCACAGCATCGCAAGATTATTGATGCAGACAGTCATGTTATAGAACTCGATGACTTTCTGTTAAATGCAGCGAGAGAAGCTGATATAGAACTCCTGCAAAGAATGGATGATCAAACAGAGCTTCCAATTGATAGGCAAAAATACGATGACGGTGTAGAGCTGTTCGAGCGGCGCAAGCATAATGCCGCTGTTAAGCAGAAATGCGAGGATATTATTGTCAGCAACAATTTAGGTGGTTGGTCCCGAATCGGTGCATTTGACCCTCAGGAGCGCTCCCGTGCACTGGATCTGTTTGGTTATGAGAAGCAATGGGTGCTGCCCACTTTCTCTTTTCACCAGGTAGCCCATGTGGGTGATATGGATGCGCTCTATGCAGGCGCTCGTACTCTAAATAAGGCTATGGCCGACTTTTGTGCCCATGATCATCGCTTGCTAGCGATTGGGTATTTACCCTATACCCTAGGGCCAGAGAGGGCGCTGGAGCTAATGAAACAGGGTTTCGATGATGGTTGTTATACCTTTATGATCGACACAAATGAGCCAAATGATGACAAAATTAGTTTTGCCCATCCAGACTTTGACCTTGTCTGGGCTGGTTTTGTAGAACAGAAGGTACCCTTTGGTATACATGTGGCCGCCAATGGTCATTATGAGGCTGTGCCAAAAAGCTTTAAGCGCAATGGCAAGAATACTATTGCGCTGGGTGGTGATGCGCCTGCAGGCGAGCTCGGCCTGATGACGATAAAAAATTCGGCTGAATTATTTCTGTCGGCGCTAATTTTTGACGGTGTCTTTGATCGTCACCCTAGTTTGCGAGGCATGTGTATGGAGCATGGTGCATTTTGGGTTCCGTCCTGGCTAAAGTCGTTAGACTTTACCTATGGAGCTTATGTGCCGCGTAGAGAGTTTGTGGAAAAACCCTCAGATACAGCAAGGAGATGTCTGAAGTTTTCGCCGTTTGCCGGCGAACCTGTTGGATGGATAATTGAAAATACCAGTCCAGATATGATTTGCTACGCATCGGACTATCCACATCCAGAGGGTGGGTCAGATCCTATCAGCAAGTTCGAAGCTACAATGGAAGGCTGTAATGAAGTCACCATGGCTAAGTTTTATTATGGCAATATGCAGGACTTGATGTCTTTGGCATAGTTTCGGTTTAAAAAATGCTAGGCTGAGTTCTATCTTTAAATGTGGCGGTGTTTGCCCACTAAATAAAGGACTGATTACGATTCATGACTCCTATTAAGACGCAGGATACTGGTCTGAAAACAAAGATTGACGAAAAACTGTCTCGTTGGTCAGTGGCCGCATTTGGTATTGGCGCCGCAGGTGAAGCGGTTTATTTGGGATTGTTCAACACCTTCATTACTATTTTTTATAACCAGGTAATTGGCCTGTCGAATACCCTCATCGGTACTGCTATCATGCTGGCGTTGGTGGTCGATGCTGTCACCGACCCATTGATTGGGATGATTTCTGACAAATGGAAATCTAAGCTCGGACGACGACACCCATTTCTATTCGTTGCGCCCATACCCTTAGCGCTGTCAATCTATGCAATTTTCAACCCGCCTGAATCTATTCTCAATGAAGCGGATAATTTCACTAATTATGCCCTGTTCGCATGGCTAGCCATTTGCACTGTTTTTAGTCGCGCATTCTTAACTCTCTATTCAATTCCACATCTAGCTCTGGGCGGTGAAATGTCGAAGAACCATAATGAGCGTTCCAGATTATTCAGTGCCAATGCAGCATTTGCCTATGTAACTGGCGCCTTATTTGGTTTTTTGGCTTGGGGAGTATTTTTTGATGCCGAGCATATAAGAACTGTTGATGGTGTGGCAGTTCCAGGACACTTAAATGAAGCCTCTTATGCACCTTTAATATTGTTAGCCTGTAGTTTGGTTCTTGTGGCGATTTGGACTACCGCTGCCGGCACCTATAAGCATGTGTCAACATTATCCGCGCCATCTAACCAACAACAAGAGCTCTCTTTTAATGGTTTTTTCAAAGCGATATTGACCACATTAAAGTGCCGTAACTATGTAGTGCTAATTGCCGGTTACTTTTTCTTTATGATTGCTAGCGGAATCTACGATACGCTTAGTGTTTTTATGAACACTTACTTTTGGGAGCTCGTACCGGGCCAAATGCGCTGGTTTGGACTGGTGTCGGCACCCTGTGCCTTATTTGGTGCGTTAGTTTCACCTGTGTTAATGCGCAAGTTCGATCGTAAGCCTGTGGTAATCTTCTCTCTGATTTGTATGACGATTACTGCTCAACTGGTTGTGGATTTGAGATTGCTCGATTTAATGCCCCAAAATCATAGCGCTAAATTGCTGCCACTGCTGCTCTGCAACTCAGGGGTATTCGCGTTTGTGATTGGTCTTGGTGCTGTCGCAATGATGTCTATGATTGGCGATGTGGTAGATGAAAACGAGTTGGATACCGGATTGCGCCAGGAAGGGTTATTCTATTCTGCAAGAGCTTTTTTCGCTAAAGCTTCGTTTTCCTTTGGTCACTTTGTAGCTGGGGTAGGACTGGATTTATTCGTTCGTTTTCCATCGCTAGCAGTTCCGGGAGCGGTTGACGCAGATGTGCTATTTCGAATGGGTATCCTGGCTGGACCCATTATGGGTATAGCGTCGTTTATCGCCGTATTCTTTTATGGCAAATATCATTTGACCCATTCCATGCATACCAAAATCATTGATGACATCGAAGAGCGTAAGCGAAATTAGCAACAGTCTAATGCCAAGGCGACATAAGCCAAAATAGTGGTTAGAATATGTCACTAAAGTGCCCCTCTTCGGGGTGCAAATAGGTAAGGGAGTACGTTGATGGCACAAAAACCTCGAACCCGTTTGTCGAAGGAAGGAAGACGATCACAGCTTCTGGACACGGCAGCGGCAATTATCAACGATATGGGATTTGCAGGATTTACCATGGAGACTCTGGCTAAGGCAGCCGGTGTGAGCAACCCATTGGTCTATAAATATTTCGACTCCCGGCAAGAGATGTTTGAAGAGCTTTTATTGCGCGAACTAGAAGAATTTCGTTTGAAGATTAGGGCTAAAGCAGCCTGTGCCGATAGTTTTGAGGACCTTGTAAGAGTCTTTGTTGAGGTTAACTTTGAGCAATCTGAATCTGGAAATGTAAGAGATGTACTGCTCAGTCAGGCTGATCTAAGAGAGGCAGTTGCTAAGACGATACAGAGAGACCACAAAGAGGTTGGCCGAACTTTAATCGAGAGAGTCATTGAAGAGAATCGCACGATGACATTAGAGCAGGCAGAGCATCTCCTCTACATGGGCTCTGCGGCTTCTATTGCCGCGGCTGAAAAAGTGAATCGATCGAGACGCAGCAGACAACGCTTAATTGACAATACCGTCAGTTTTATTCTGGGGGGGTTCGCGGCTCCCTATACAGATACCGACAGCTAAAGTTTATCATCTACTGGCCTAACCCGCGTGCTTACAGATGAGCACGTCCGTGTGTACCGATCTTAAAAGCCTACCATTGAGCACAATTCTCTGAGCGCTATTCAATAACAAAAAGACGCTTTTTTACTAAAACGTGTCCTTTGCAGACTATACTTGCCTTCCGCTATATTATAGTATATGTATAATATAAATTGACTCTATAATTCGATAAACTTGGCACTGGAATAAAATTTTAAATCTATCTGAGGGTTAACAATGACGAGCGAATACACCAACCGAAAAATAGTTCTAAATAGGCGGCCGCAGGGTGACTTGCGGGATGGAGATCTCTCCATGCTCAGCGAACCCGTCCGAGAATTAAGTCAGGGAGAGTTCTTACTTAAAACTATCTGGTTGTCGCTTGATCCTTATATGCGGCCACGTATGAGTGACATCAAAAATTATCTACAACCTATCGGTATTGGTAAAGTCATTGTTGGCGAGACTGTATCGGTGGTTATCGAATCTAAGTCCGAAAAATATAAGCAGGGTGACGTTGTAACCTGTTTTTCAGGCTGGCAGGAATATTTTCCAGCTCATGAGTCCATGGACAATATCTACCATATTGATGATCAGGGTTTACCACAATCAGTTTTTCTTGGCTCGGCCGGCATGACGGGTAGAACTGCCTATGGCGGTCTCACCTTTATTGGTAAACCCAAGCGTGGAGAAACCTTGGTAGTTTCCGCAGCTGCCGGCTCAGTGGGTACTGTGGTTGGACAGCTTGCTAAGGCACAAGGTTGTCGTACCGTTGGTATTGCTGGCGGCGCACAAAAGTGCCAATTCTTATTGGATGAAATGGGCTTTGACGCCGCGGTTGATTATAGAGCTGGTGATCTGTCCGGCCGGCTTAAAAGTGCATGCCCTGATGGCATAGATATTTATTTCGAGAATGTCGGTGGCGATGTGGCCAAAGCCGTTGCACCTCTACTAAACAAGGGCGCACGGGTGCCAATTTGTGGATATGTGTCGGCCTATAATTCACAGGATTTGAACACTGCAGAGACACCAATGGATATTTTTGGCGCACTATCGGAGCCACCTGAATTCCGCTATTTTCAGGTCCGAGAGTGGCACGATCAATATCACCAGATTACCGGCTTGCTAACAGAGAAAGTGCTTAATGGTGAGATTAAATATACCGAGACTATAGCGCAGGGGTTAGATAGTGCTGAGGCGGCGTTTATCGGCCTGTTGGGGGGAGCCAATCTGGGCAAACAATTAGTGAAAGTGGCTGATTATTGAATCTTTATCGACTACTAGAAAGATTATTGACCACCCTTTTCCAAACAGGAGCGACTGATGAAACTATATGATTTTCCGAATGCGCCAAATCCTAAGCGAGTAAAAATATTTGCCAACGAGAAGGGCATTGAGCTCGAACTCGTTGCTTGTGATATGCGCAGGGGGGAACATAAATCATCCGATTTTTTGAAGAAGAACCCTAGTGGCAAGATACCTGTTCTCGAATTGGAAGATGGCCGATGTATTTCAGAGTCTGTGGCAATTTGTCGTTACTTAGAGGCCATCTTCCCAGAGCCAAATTTGTTTGGAGCCAGCCCTTTCGAGCTGGCCTATATTGAGTCTAGAAATCGACATATTGAGTTCGAGATGTGGCGTGAAATAGGTATCTCCTGGGTAAATGGACCAATCGTTGCTCAACTAGGTTTGGTCAAACAGATACCTGAAGCTAAGGCAGCCAGCGATGTGGCGGCACGCAATTACTTTGAGCGTTTGGATCGTGAGTTTGGGCAGAATGCTTATGTTGCAGGTGATAAATTTACTATTGCCGATATTAGCCTTTATACAGCGATTGAGTTCGCTAGCACCATGGTAGACCTAAAACCTGAGTCGAGTTTAGAAAATCTAAATGCCTGGTACCAATCAGTTCGGTCACGACCGAGCATCGCCGCACTTACGCAACAGTAGGATGAATATCAGAGACCTTATTGGCGTTGGTTGTGTGGCGCTAACTGCAGATGAGTATGGTAGCGAAGAGTATCCTTGCGCAGTTTTGCTTCCTGGTATAACGCAGACCCGCAAGGTATGGGTTAGTGCTGCAAAGGCGCTGGCGCAGGCTAGTTGTTATGTGATTAGCTTAGATTTGCGAGGACATGGTGGCAGTGATAGTCCCAAGGACTGCAATTACAGTCTAGAAGCGTGTGTGGGTGATTTGGTAGCAGTTTTGGCTCAGTTGGAGTCTCGCTCCTTAGTTGTGGGCTCAAATTTTGGCGGTTGGATCGGCTTAGCAGCATTGGGTAATACCTCCGCACCCATTGCCACCGGACTGGTTTTGACCAACCCACCGCCTGAGCTCCAAAGCCTCAACAACAAAAGTAATGCCAAAACAGTCAACGAGGGAGCATCCAGTGAGGGTTTTGATCAAGGTTTGTTTGCAGGTGGCTTCGATTTTATTGAATTGCAAAACCAACTTGAGCCTGCGGCCAAGAACTTGAAACTATCCACGCTTTTAGTACGCGGTATCGACAGTCAACTAAGTTTATACGACGCAACGCAGCGTCTCGCTGAATTAATTCCCCAAGCCAAGGTCTTGGAAATTGAAGGGGCTGGCAACTGTTTTGCTTTCGATAAGGGGGATGAATTCAGTGCTCTGGTATTAGAGTTTTTAGAAAATCATGTGCCTCATCCACCATTACAATATGTGAGTAGCTCAGACGCTCGAACTCTGCGAGCTACAATGGGTTATTTTGTCACTGGAATCATTGTGGTAACCACGCTTGATGATACGAAAAAACCTATTGGCTTGACAGTCAATGCCTTTAGTTCGGTTTCTCTCGACCTGCCGTTAATATCAATTTGTCTAGGTAATCATGTAGGCAGCTTAGATGCTTTTAGAGCTAAAAATCATTTTGTATTGATGTGTTACATATTGGGCAGCAGTCTATTTAAAACCTATTTGCGTCTAAGGGGGTTGATCGTTTTGCAGACATTGATTGGAGTACCTGGGAGCAAAATGTACCGATTATTTAATGATCGGTATCGAGTTTTGAATGCATAAAAAAAATATGATTATTCAGGGTGACCACACCATATTTCTTGGCGAAGTGGTGAGGGCAAAGTTTGAGCCGCACCGTGACCCACTTTTATATTTTTGCGGCAAGTATCAGCAAGAATGCAGTCATTGACGTTTTAACAATTACAAAATGAAGAGGCTTTTAAAATGACTATAGATTTTGACTTTGATCCCAATGCTGTACTGGTTGATTCCACCACAGATATTGAGGGAGTCAACCACATTGGTTTATCGGTACAAAACCTTGACAGGGTATTGGAGTTTTATAGGGCAGCGACTGGTTTTGAGCTGATCCATAAGGAATCCTTTGAAAATGATGCATCGGCCGACATTCTCTTTGCTCGTGACAATGTAACGGTACGGACGGCGATTTTGCGAGCACCGAATTGGGTTCTGGAGCTCAGTGAATTTGCCCATAATGACTTTGTCACGCTGAGGGATATGCCCGTTATTGGGCCAGGCATGTCACATACTTGTTATCAATCGCCTAAAGATCAGTCATTATTTGATAAGTTTGCTGCCCAAGGTGCCAGATTCTTGAATCGGCATGGCAAACCTGTGTATTCCCCTACCTATGGCGTGAGCTACGTCTATGCCTATGATCCAGAAGGCAATCTTCTTGAAATGGAGGAACTAGATGGCGAACAATTGTTGAAACATGCGGGGTATCTGGACAATTGGGATAAGGATAATAAGTCAATTTGGATGTCTCAGGTATCCCTGTTCACCCCTGATAGGGATCGACTGATGCAGTTTTATCATAATATTTTTCAGATCAACCCCCACAGAATAGTTGAGGTGCCGGTAGGTGAGTTTGGTGACAACCTGTTTGATATTGACAATTCCAAGGTACAAATTGGCTGGTTCAGACTTAATCGTCAGTCCAAAGTCATAGAAATCTTACAGTTCATAGATCCGCCCACTCCACAGAGCATGATAGAGCGAGAACCAACATCTCTAGGCTACTCATTTTCTTTGGAGGTAAGTGATATCGAAGCGGAATATCAACGACTCCAAGCGCTCGGAGTTGAGTTTTTTAGCCCACCGGTCAAGTTAGGTCGCTTTATTCAGGCCTATGCTCGTGATATTGACGGAAATATTTTTTCCTTGCGTCAGCCTGTCGATTTAGATGGCCCGTTTTCAGTCAAAATTTATGATAAAAGAGGTGGCCTATAAATGAAAATGCTCTTACATACGGCGGTGATCGGATTATTTTTCACCCCAGTCATGAGTCATGCTAGAAAGCTTTTAGCAGCATAATTTAAAAAGTCGGAACCTCTCCACTGTTTTAAACACCTTCTACTACACTTCCTTTTCTGCGCTCCTAACATGGAGCTTAAAAAGGTTATGTATAAATGTATAGCCTTTAGTAATTTTTTATTTTAAGATTTTATCTGCCTAGTAGTTCCGTATATTATGAGACGCAGTTAACATATTAAGTGAGCTAAGGGTTAAACTAATTAAAATTTTTTGAATACGAATTTTGATAGGAGTTATCACATGAAGCGAGTAAATCAAATCATTACAGTATCAATCATTTCATTGATTCTTGTAGGTTGTGGTGGTGGAGGCAGTGATGAGGCACCAGTTTTTGAACCAGTTATTGAAACTCCGCCAGATACCTCCGCTCTTGAGGTAGCCATGCAGTCTGCATCGTTCACAAATTCACTAGATTTTTATCTTCTTCCTGATAGTGATGACTATGAAAATATACCTCAAGACTCAATGAATCCAATTACCGCGGAAAAAGTAGCAGTCGGACAGTTCATCTATCATGATCCTGCATTTGCAACTGAGGGAGTTGCGATTCGCGCAAAGACATGGTCCTGTGCATCGTGCCATCATGCAAGGGCAGGATTTAAGTCAGGTATGACTCAGGGATTAGGTGAAGGTGGGGAAGGATTCGGTATCAAGGGTGAGTCAAGAAGGTGGCATGATGCAGACATCGGTACTCAGGATGCAGATGTGCAGCCTGTAACCTCACCAACAGTTCTAAATGTTGCCTATCAAGATGTTATGCTATGGAATGGTGCGCTAGGAAATTCCGTCAATGGTGTTATTAATGCCGGTATAGCCCCAGACCGCTTGATGACAGAAGGTACACCAAAGGCAGCAAATTCTCAGGGATTTTCTGGTATTGAGACTCAAGCAATAGCGGGTACTGGTGTTCATCGAATTGGATCTTTTCCTCCTGAACTTGAGAAGACTGAATACTATGATCTATTATTAGCGGCATTTCCCCAATATACGATGAGCGAATTAGCGCAGGGTGCGACTGCATCGATTGCAGCATTTGAGCGGACGGTTCTGGCTAATAAGTCCCCATTTCAGCTTTGGTTGAGAGGTGATAAATTTGCAATGACGGAACAACAGATTAGTGGAGCAGAAGTCTTCTTTGGCAATGGAGGCTGCTATGGGTGTCATCAGGGTGCCGCGCTCTCATCACCTGTTGGTGCTACCGCAGATCAAGTGTTTTTCGCAGTTGGATTTGATGACCTTGATGTTAATGATGACATCATTGGTCAAGTTGCTGATGGTGTACGTCTTGGTCGAGGAGGTTTTACTGGTAATCCACTTGATGATTACAAGTTCAAAGTACCTCAATTGTATAATCTTGCAGATACCGATGTATTTGGTCACGGAGGATCTTTTTCGTCTGTAAGAGAGGTTGTTGAGTATAAAAATAATGCAGTGGCCCAAAACGAAGCATCAACGAGTCAGTTAGATTACCGATTTAGCCCACTAGGGCTGGCTGAGGAAGAACTAACTGACTTGGTTGTATTTTTGGAAGAAGCATTGAGAGACCCAGATTTGATGCGATATGAGCCTGAATCTCTGCCATCGGGTCTATGTGTTATCAATAATGACCCGACGAGTCGTAGCGATTTAGGGTGTGACTAAGCAATTAATTGTATTTTAGTGCAGGCACGATCAATGCAGGGACAGATCTCAAAGTGCCTTCTATTAAAAGGGGTGCTAGCGTTGAAGTAGGTTGTATTAGCTCATGTGGCTATTAACGAAAGTTTAAGATCGTAAGCAATATCGGAAGTGACAAAGCACGAAATTTTTGAAGGATTACAGCGGGGTTTTTGAAAAAATAGGTCAATTCTATTCAAATCAGTTAGTTATTAAACTCAATGCTGATGAAAGTACTGAGCGGGAGTAGTCGTAATTTGTTAACTAAGAGCGGTAATAATTAGATTGACACTTCTATCACTAGAGCAGGATGGTCACTTAAAGGGCCTTCTTCTGTGACAAATGATTCGTCTTCTCCTACAGAGATAATTTTAAATTCCAATTCTTCACCTTGCTTGTATAAGATGTAATCTAATATTGCCCACTTGTTAGTTATTTTATGCCCTGTAAAAGAATCTGTTAAGCTAAGCGCATTCTTGAAGTTTTCTAAGAGTTTTACGTCGTCAGGGTTTTTAGAATTTAGATTAAGATCTCCAGCAACAATCAACGCTTCAGTAGCTGTTTTAGGCTTTATAGTTGAAATAATATGCTCCAATTGTCGCTGCCTTGATGCCCTGTCAGAATCTCTTTTACCTGCATCCATGTGCGTATTAACTATAAAAAATCTTTTGTTGCTCGGCAGCGTTATTTCTATTATTTGAAAACCTTTATAGGCAAAGCAATCATTGGCTCCTCTTAACCATCCCGAACAGGTGTCGTACGTTTTATTTTCTACTTCTACGGTCCAATTTTTAGGTAGATTAAAAACAGATGTTAATCCTGAACCAGTGCAGAACGGGCATGTTAGACGGCCACCCAATCTACCACGAATAGCTAGGCTATTCTCAGCTAAGCCAGATAACAACTCTTCATGATGCGAATAGTCTTCTTGCAGCAAGGAAATGTTAAATTCTTGAGTTTTTTTACCTATTACCGGAAAGCGCTTTTTCGGATTGTCACTTATAAATATTTCAGGAAGCCCGTGGGTGTTATAAACAAGTATTGTTAATTTCTCCCTCTGCTGTTCCAGTGAAAAAAGATTCATAGAAAGAATTATAGTGCTAAGAAATAGAGCTTTATGTTTCATGATTTACATTTATTTTTTTAGTCAGCATGGGGTGAGTGAACAATAACACAAGCATGCAGAAACGGCACAGCAAGTGCAGCCCAACTTGGTTTGCCATATTTTTTTCAAAGCCATTGGTATAAGTAATAATGCAGAGGCTGGTGTGAGGTATAAATCTGAGACCAGACATATGAACAGTATTATTGTCTTTATGACAATAAAGATACCCACATCAGCTTATTTATCCTTGCCTAAAATAGGCTAATAATAGCGTTATAACAAAGCTATACGCTTACGCTAGTCATGGATACTATGTAGTGTTATTAGTGCTCCAAGGTAATATCCAAATACAGAATAATCAAGATAACCAGCTAGGTTCAGCCTAGGAGAAACTATGCTTGCAAGTAATAATCCGATGGCTAGATTTTTAAAATTGGTCGCCAAGATAGAGGCCAAGGAAGTAAAGGCTGTGGCAAGTTCATTTCTGTTTGTGGTGGTGTTGATGTCTGCCTACTACATACTTCGTCCGGTGCGTGACGCCATGGCAAGTGACTGGACAGACGCCGAAGTCAGCTGGTTGTGGACTCTAAATTTTTTCATCAGTACGGCCGTTGTAGGCGTTTATGGCATGGCAGTCGCAAGGTTCCACTTTCGTTATTTGGTTCCGTCTATTTACGGTATCTTTGCCCTAACCTTTGTTGTTTTTTACCTTTTGGCCTATATCTCTGCCGATAGAACGTTAATTGATAAGTCGTTTTATGTCTGGGTGAGTGTATTTAGCCTGTTTCATATTTCAGTATTTTGGAGTTTTATGTCTGACTTGTTCAATAAAGAGCAAGCGGGTAGGCTGTTTAGTATTATTGCTGCAGGTGCTAGCGTCGGCGGTCTAATTGGTCCTTCTATACCTTCGTTTTTCTCCGCGTCGATGGGCACAGATAATCTGATGTTATTGGCTAGTATGATGCTACTGATTCCAATACCCATCATCTTTTATTTGCAGTCACTGAAATCTACAGAACTACACAATGAAGATTTGGAGTTAACACCTCCCAACAAGCCGATTGGCGGTAACCCCTTTGCGGGTTTTAAGATGTTTTTCTCGAACCCGTATTTGCTGGCCATAGGCCTATTTATATTTTTATATACAGGCATAAGCTCGTTTGTTTATTTCGAGTTAAAGAATCTACTCAGTGAATTGAGCAGGGTAGAGCGCACTGCCATTTGGGCGCAGATGGACCTGGCCGTAAACACTTTATCTATTGCCACAGGGTTATTTGCCACTAGCCGTATCGTAGGAAAATTTGGTATGCCAGTTACCATTGCACTGATCCCCGTTTTGATCTGTCTTGGTTTACTAGTGCTAGCAATTTCACCTTTTTTAGGTGTGGTGATTGGCTTGCAGATTATACGCAGGGCTGGTAACTACGCGGTCACTCGGCCTGCTAGAGAAATGCTATTCACTAGAGTTGATAGAGAAACACGATTCAAGGCAAAACCAGTTATCGACATTGTTGCCTACCGTGGAGGGGACATGTTGATGGCATGGTTGTTTACTGGATTAACGCAGGGTTTGGGTCTAGGTTTAGCAGCAGTTGCCATTGTCGGTGCAGGCATAGCGGGGCTTTGGACAATGGTGGGTATTTATCTTGGACGCTGGTTTGAGCAAGATGATACTGACTCATCAGGCAAGGCAACACCAAAAGTTGTAGTTAACATTACGCAGAAGAGCAGTATCCTCTAACAATCAACAAAAATACCAATAAATAAGCAAGGGAGCAACACTATGAAAAATATTTGTATCATGAGCATTTTAGCGCTTTTTCTCGGCTCTCCATCTTTCACTATTGCAGATCATCATTCTGGTGGTGAGCATCAAGAGACTCAACCACAGTTGACGTATCTTGAGTTTAGTGAGATGGGCAACCCGGCAGATGTTATCAAGGTTAAAGAGTATAGTCCTCAACCGCTCAAGAGGGGCGAGGTCAGAGTGAAAGTGTTGGCAGCGCCCATCAATCCATCAGATTTATTACAGATTTCGGGTAACTACGGTGTAGATCCAGTATTGCCGTCTAACCCGGGTAGCGAAGGTGTTGGCCGAGTGGTGGAAATATCCGCAGAGGTAGAAAACTTAACAGTCGGTCAACTGGTATTACTTGCCAGCGGTGGAACCTGGCGAGACGAAATAGTGGCTCCTGCAGGTGGGTTTCTTCCTTTGCCTACGATGGGTCCTCTGAGTGCCGAGGTCATTGAACAGCTTGCTATGTCCGCGGTTAACCCGTTAACCGCCTTGCTTATGCTTACCTCTTTTGTGGATGTTCAAGAAGGGCAGTGGATTGCACAAAGCGCTGCGAACTCTGCGGTGGGTGGTTATGTTATACAGTTGGCAAAGCAGCGCGGTATAAAGACCGTCAATATTGTTCGTCGTGACGGCCTTGCAGAGGAATTGAAGTCAAAGGGAGCGGATGTGGTCTTGATCGACGGGCCAGATCTTGCTGATCAAATCGCTAAAGCAACGGGCAATGCTCCAGTTGTGCTTGCTCTGGATCCAGTTGGTGGTAAGACCTACTCTAGATTAGCTGATAGTCTGGGCTACAGTGGTACTCTGGTTACCTATGGCGTGCTGTCAGGACAGCCCGCCGTTTTGAATACTGGTAATGTTATTTTTAACGACACTCGGTTGCGTGGGTTTTGGCTCTACAAGTGGTACCAATCAGCTGATATGCAGACCAAGCAGGCTGCTTTTGGCCAGGTTATTCCGCTAATTGTAAATGGCACTCTAAAAGCTAATGTTGACTCTCGCTACTCGGTTGGTGAAATCAAGCAAGCTGTTATTCGTGCCGCGGAACGTGGCAGAAATGGCAAGGTACTTATAGTACCAAGTGCTGTTAAGTAAGAGGTTCTACAAAAAACTAAGACTAAGAGTTTTATGGGAGATATTTAGCAATTTGACTGGGTATCTCCCTTAATCTGGTTTAGCTGTCAGAAAACCGCGCTATCAAAAAATCCACCGCGATCTTCACTTTCGGTACCAGATATTGCTGCTTTTGATAGAGTAGATAAATGGCCAGTCCAGAGTTTTGGCTGATGTACAATGTTGGTTCAATATGCAATTCCTGTAATTCGTTGCTATCGATATACTCCTGCACCAACCATCTTGGTGCCATCATAATACCCTGTCCTGCAAGCGCCTGCTCGCCTAACCATTTACCATTGTTAGAGATAGTTAGGGGTAGTGCGGATACGTCTAACCATTGTCCATTTGACTGACATAACCAAGGTTGTGGGCCCGTTGGTGTGCGAAAAAAAAGGCCTTGATGTTGTTTAAGCTCGTTGGCGTGCTTTGGGATCCCAGCTGCCGCAAGATAACTTGATGCGGCTACCGGAATAAAATCATTATTCATTAGCCGTACGGCCTGCACACGTTCATTTGGGGCATAGCCTCCGCGTATAGCAATATCTACATCGTCACGGGACAGCGTCGACAACTCATCACTTAGGCTTACATCCAAAATGATTTCTGGATACAGCGCTTTAAACTCAGTCAGCAGAGGTAATAACAGTCGCTCGCCAAAACTGACCATACTGCTAATGCGCAGAAATCCTGTGGGAGAGGCTTGGTAGCTGCGCACGGTTTCATCACTTAGCTCAAGCTGAGTCAAAATATTTTGCACCTGCTTAAAGTAAACCTGCCCAATTTCAGTTACCTTAACCACTCGGGTACTGCGCTTTAAGAGGTTTGCCCCCAGGCTTTTTTCTAGGTCGGCGATTCGTCTAGACAGGGAGGAGGGTGGCACAGAAAACGCTTCAGCTGCTCGAGTGAAACTTCCAGTTTCCACGACTTTACTGAAATATCGGAGTGCTTTTAGCTGATCCATGGTCAGATGTTCCTATTATACTCTGTGGATTACTCTTATAGCGGAATCAGGGTAGTCTAATTTATCTCTGATACCTGCTCAATATTAGAGAGTCAAATAGTGTCATCGATTTTTTGTGAAAATCTTTTCCACTCCCTCGGTGTATTTTCTTGCGGGTAAGAGTGAACTCATGTAACTCCCGGGTGGAGGTAGTTTGCAACCCATCCACCCTAACTTTTAATCTAATCAAAAGCTACGCGAAATGTATTCTAATACTGTACACGAGTTGCTTGCCACTCAATTCAAACGATTTCCAAAGACTCTGGTTTACGTAGAAAAAACATCGCCAAAATAATCAGAGTTATCGGGAATATAAAGATTAACGTTACCGCAAAAACTACCGTTATGCCTATTACACCCTGTATTACTGACATAATGGCAAAAACTTTTAGTAAGGCAGGAAGTTCAGTTGATTTTGCTAACAGTAAAATACCAATCAATAAATCTATGATGCCTAATATGATAATCGCTCCGACGCTAGTCAATAATGCAATGTTTGAAAAGCTACTCTCGTTTTGTGTTACGAAATTTTCAGCAAGTACGATGCTTGCTATGTCGAGGGTTAGGGTACTCATCCAAAGGATACTAACGATAATGTAAATCCAAATTAACATATCAATGTGATGAAAGTTTAATTGTTCGTTGAGAATATTTTTTAGATTAAGATAAATATAAATGGTTAATAAAAGAATACAAGCAAACAGAATATCGGAAAATCCTAGGGACATCACGTCCTGCCCTAATACATAGGAGCTCTCTACTGACTGACTCATGCCAAGCCAATAGACAGGGGATATAATCGCTAGGAGTATTGCGCAAACACCGGGTAGTAAATAATCGTTATTCTGCATAATTAAACCTCCTCGTTTAATTGTCTAAACCGCATTTTATAGTGGCATGTTATTAATTTATTTGTTCGCTATCACTTACATAAAAAAGAATATCGCCAGGCTGACAGTCAAGCTCGCGGCATATAGCCATGAGCGTACTAAACCGAATCGCCTTAACCTTGCCGGTCTTTAATAGTGATAAATTAGTTATAGAAATTCCGATTTTTTGAGACAACTCCTTAAGAGATATCTTCTTTTTCGCCATTTCTACATCAAGTGTGATTCGAATTTCCATGTGTGTAGGTTAAATGGAAAAACAACGTTTTACAACTAAATATTATCGTTTATCAATAAATAATTATTTATAAGAATTAAATTAGGTTTTTTATATTTCACCACAGTAAGGCTTATTAAACGGACGAACCATTTAAATTGGTCGGTAATAAGACTGTTGGCCGGCCATGGTTCATGCTTGTATTTGCAGAGTTTGATCGACTAAAAATTAGTTATCCAATCAGTTTAGATCCTTAAAATACTATTTTGACTCCTCCATTGATGACAAAACCATCCAATGGAGCATAGATATCTGCGAACTCTGGTGATGTTTGTGATCCGCTATAAATAGGATCATATCGACTTTGTCTAGTGTCAGAAAAATTCTCGAAATTTAGAAAAACTGAAAAATGCTCATCCATTGTCTTTTCCATCATAAGTCCAAAAATCCAAAAATCTCTGGTTTCATAACCATCTGCTAAAATTTGACGTCCGTAATAATAAGCTTCTAAGCCAATTCTTAATTCATCTTCAACTTCATATACAAGGATATTATTGACACGATTTTTTGGCATCAACGGAACGACAGTACTACCAGCCTCATTATGTGTTTTTACATCGGCATAGGTATACCCAAAGTAATATTTGAAGTTGTTCCATCGCCATATAAGACTAATTTCTGAACCTTGCGAGTTTACATAGTTATCTGGCTGGCTATAAGCGAAAGTGCCATCATCATTGGCGAGCAAACGGAGAGGGCTATCCACCTGAGTGTAGAAGAATAGAAGATTGGCATTAATTGTGGCATCACTACCTATGCTAAATCGTTTGTTGAGATCAATGTTTAGACCAGAGGATTCCTCGGCGCTAAGCTCTGTTGGATCTATTGATAATATATCGCGATAGTGTAAGTTGGACGCATCAGCGGAAAATGGAGACGGTACCTTGTAACCCAAGCCCCCGCCAATACGAATTGATGTTTGGCTGTCTGCTGTGTACATCAGAGAAACTCGTGGTAGAAAAAAATCACCATAATCGGATGTAGAATCAATGCGCAGTCCTGTGTCGAGTGACCAGGACTCGTTAAATGCTAAGGCTCCTTGAGCAAAAAAACCTGCAGTTTGCGAATTAAAGTCCATAGTTGTGGGTTGTTTGGGAATGTCTTGCTCAAAACTATCTGTCCATAAATTCATGCCAACAACCCAGTCAACACGGGAGGTTGATCCACGCAGATGCAATTCACTAAAACTGGAGAACTGGCTGCCTTTGAACGTATAATTTGAAGACCCTATAGTTTGTTGATAGTAATTTAAACTATTTTTAATGATCAATTCTCTGCCTTGATCTTTTTCTGTAATGTACTCGAATTGGCTTGATAGCCTATCTGTTTCGACTTGCTCAAAGTAGCTCGGTTGCGCTTTTTCGCCCGCAATATAGCTCATGTCACCGCCAATACGATTTTCTTTTATGGCGCTAAAGCCCACACTCATTTCGCTAGTTGGTTTACTGAAAAATAGTGTGGGGTTGAAAGTCCACCGGTTAAACTTGGGAATGGCAGTGAAACCATTGTCAGCCGGATCATAAGCGTCGCCTTTATTATACGAGCTAAATATTGTGACGCCCTTTTGGTCATGCGATGAGGAATGAAATGCACTGACATCCATACCACCGGCAGATGTCAAATTGACAAGTAGGGAGGTCTCAGGGTCTCTTTGCGGCTTTTTAGTGATCAAATTTACCAAACCGGCTATTGCACCAGCGCCATAGAGCGTCGAATTAGCGCCTTTGATTACTTCTACCTGCTGTAAATCTAGAGGGGCTATTTGCAGCAATCCAAGCCCCGAGGAAAAGCCACCAAATAGAGGCATTCCATTACGAAGAAGTTGTGTATATTTCCCATCAAGCCCCTGCATTCTAATACTGGAACTAAAGGTGGTTGCTGACGTTTGTTGGACATGAATACCGGTGATTTCATTTAGTAGCATTCTGATATCACCAGGTTTCATATTTGCCTTTTCTTGAACTTCCTCTTGTCCTAGGACTTCAATACGAGTCGGCTGCTGCTCAAAACTCAAACGATTACGCATCGACGTAACGATGACTTCTTCGATTTTGTGAATATGCTCTTCTTCACCTGCCAAGGGAACACTCAAAGAAAGTGAACCTAAGAGGAGTATCAGCGAGCCCGCTGAGTGGTAATTATCGACTGTAGACATATGGTTTAATTTTCCTTTTTCCAGGGGGTGCTCTGATGCCTCTGAGCATGTTAGATGCAGTTTTTATAACTGGGTTTTTGATCGAAGTAATCAGAACTGTGGTTATTTTGGTTGTGCTTGGAGCAGATTTAGAGTTGAAACAATACTCATCAGTTTTACAGGGACAAACAAAGCAATCTCTTTCATGACATTCATGATCAACAGACTGATTTATTTCAAAAAGTTGGCCGCAGATAAGGAATATACAAACTGCCATTATTGTGAATTTTGCTTTCATGTCACTATTCTATAGGTGTTTTTACAGGCATCCAAATAATCTCATGGCGGTCGATTTTGGGCGAGTATAAAGCACCATAAATAGTATTAAACCCAACCAAGAACCTATATTTAGATCATAGCGCACTATAAATTCAGGGCAGTTTGAACAGGTCTTCGACAGTGCAGTTTAAGGTGTTAGCGATTTTCAACGCAAGCACCGTAGAGGGAACATAAATGCCATTTTCGATTGCATTGATGCTTTTTCGTGACACACCGGCACTTTTTGAGAGTTCCTGTTGAGTTAAACATGCAGTCTTTCTTAATTCTTCAAGATTATTCAAAAGCTTTTTATGATGATTACCCATTAGTGTTAATCTTCAAATTTTTCAACTGCTCTGGTGATTTCAGCGCCATCGTTAGGATAGAGGTACCCCGCAATTATTGAACCAGTGCCAATTGCACCAACAAGAAGACCAACACCCTTGAGGATACTTATAAAGGTTAAGCCAAAAAGGAATAAACCGATGCCAACAAACAAAGTTATTACGCCACCGCGTCTGTAATCAATGGGTTTTTTGTTGTCACTTAAACTATCGAGAATTTCTTCAATTTTAGATGGGTCATCAATATTTTTCGAAACTTGAATAATCGCGTTATATTTCTGTGTTTCATTTTTGTGACTAAACAAGAAAATAACATATATTATTGCTATTGGAACCAATATTCCGGCTAGTGGTATTAATATTTCCATGGTTGCTCCTTGTTATTGTTGAAATGCAGTGCTTTGTAAAATGTAACGTAAACTTACCATGATAAGAAAGGGAAGTAAAGGTTACATTTATTAACTTATCTTGGCCGTTTTGGGTAGTAGTACTTTTGTAAGGATATTAATTCATAAAATAATGAGCTGATATCGGGTGAATATTAGTGATAAACACAACACAGCCTTTACAAACTATGCATTTTGTCTAAGTTCCCTGTTCTATAGGGTTGCAGATACCGCTATTGTTGGCTGCTACTGGGTAAAGATTAATAGTCATATTGGGTGATATCCCAACTTCAACGATAAAAACGTTCGAGTAATACCTATTTGATAGAGAAAGCGGCTAATCAAATCATTGTTTCTTTACTAAGGGCGTTTAAAAGTCTTGCATTACACTCTAGAGTTCTTCATAAAGGCAGCACCAAGTAAACAAGAACTAAGACACAGAGTTTTGTTCTATCAATGTAGTAGTGAAGGATTAATAATCAACGAAAGGGCGAATTAAGATGTCTGACTTTGCAGGAAAAACCGCAGTCATTAGTGGAGGAGCACAAGGTATTGGGTTATCTATTGCTACGGCGTTAGGTGAACAGGGTATGAATATTGTGCTTGCAGATATCGATCAAGAAAATCTTCAAAAAGCGGCCCTAGAGCTTCAAGCAAGGGGTGTCTCGGTACTGACAGTTATTCTGGATGTAGCGGATGAGGTGCAGTGGCAGGTAGTCGGGCAGCAGGCAGTAGAGCGCTTCGGAAAAGTGCATATGGTGGTAAATAATGCAGGGGTGGGTGGAGACTCTGGATCTATTGAGAGCCAAAATAAAAATGGTTGGCAATGGGTGCTGGACGTAAATTTAATGGGGGTGGTTTATGGTGCTAAGGCGATTGTCCCACTGATTAAACAACACGGTGAAGGTGGCTGGGTTATTAACGTAGCATCTATGGCTGGAATGACTGGTGTTCCTTACAGTGGAGCCTACACCGCAACAAAAGCAGCAGTGGTGGCTCTGTCAGAAAGTTGGGCTGGTGAGCTTGAAAGAAAAGGAATCAGAGTTTCTGTGTTGTGTCCTGCTTTTGTACAAACTCGTATTTATGATTCAGAGAGAAATCGACCAGAGCAGTACCAGTCTGACGACTGGGATATAATGACTGAAAGTAGCTTCTCAAAGAGGGCTAAGCATCTGGTGGAAAACGGTATTGAGGTCTCTATCGTCGGTAAACGCGTCGTCGAAGCACTAAATGCTGGTGAGTTATATATTTTCACCCATCCTAATTACCGGCCCTTTATGCAACAACAATCTGCAGCGATTGATGCAGCATTTGAGCGCGCTGAAAAAAGTCCATTGCTGCAGCATATCGTGGATCAGAAGATCGATATGCTCTAAAACAAAATAGAGACAAGTTTGTTGTTAGCAGCAACGTCTATTTACTGATGACTGATATTGTTATTTTAGAAGCGCTTTATTGTGGTAAAAGTCTAGTCCTTAGACGTTGAGTAAAAATCAATTTGACTAGTGAAGTGGCGTTTTTGTAATGGCAATGGTGTATGCAACTAAAGACTGATTGTTGATGTGGATTAGCCGGTAGTTCAATTCCTGTATACTAACTTGTATAATTTTTACTATAAGAACAATACAAGGGCATAAGTTCACCATGACATCTCCTATATTTCGTTGCATATTTTTCGCCGTTGTTATTTCTGGTCTAGCTGCCTGTCAGTCGCATGAAGAAGCGTTAGTAAATTATAGTGTTGATATTACTCGCACTACCTTTGGTGTGGCCCATATTACAGCGTCCGATTACGGCAGTTTGGGTTATGGAGAAGCCTATGCCTCTGCTCAGGATCAGGTATGTAACATGGCTGTTGCACTGCTTACTGCTCGGGGCGAGGCAGCCAAGTATTTTGGTGCTGGGCACAATAATTCCCATATTTATAGTGACATGATCATGCAAGCGCTGGATATACCCGATAAAGGGCGTGCGGCCCTAGCAGACCAACCAGAAAAAATTAAGCAGTGGATACAAGGCTACACTGCGGGTTATAACCGATATCTTGCAGATAAATCTGGAGATTTTGGTTCATGGTGTGATCAATCCAGTTGGGTTAAGCCGGTCAATGCAGCTGATTTTATGACGCAATATGTCGCTCTAGTTTATTCTCTTACCCGCATGGCTGGTGCTATTGTTGCAGCGCAGCCGCCTGAGGCAGTAGTCCCTGTAAAGGTGCCGGTGGCGCATCAGTTGGCGGCAATTGAAGGTATTAAACTTGCGGGTATGGGTTCAAATGGTTGGGCTTTGGGAAGCAAAGCGACGGAAAATGGCAAAGGCAGCCTGCTGGCTAATCCGCATTATCCCTGGTTTGGTACTTCGCGCTTTTGGGAAAAACATCTAACCATTCCTGGGGAGCTAAATGTCTATGGTACTGGATTAATTGGCACACCTGGTGTTGCCTTGGGCTTTAATCATGCGGTGGCTTGGACACATACCGTATCGGATTCTAAACGTGTAGTACTCTACCAACTGACGTTGAACCCAAAAGATCCTACTCAGTATCTTTATGACGGAGACTGGCGCAGCCTAGAAGCAAAAAATGTAACAGTAAGTGTCTTTACAGACGATGGACTACAGACTCAAACAACACCCATTTGGCATAGTCACTTGGGCCCCGTTGTAAAAATGCCAGGTCTTGACTGGACTAAAAAGACTGCTTATGTTGCACGAGATGCTAATAGTGGAAATACTGCGGTGCTTGCCCAGTGGCTAGCCATGGGCCAGGCCCAATCTATGGATGAATTTATTGCAGCACATAAAAACTATAATGCAATGCCTTGGGTAAACACTATATCCACCAGTGCTGATGGTCGTGCGGTTTATCTTGATAATACTAATGTGGCTGCTCTAAGTACTGACGCTATTGCAGCATGGCAAGAGCGCGTTAAACAGGTGCCACAATTACATCAGCTGTATCTAACGAAAGGGTTGGTGATCCTAGATGGGAGTAATAGCCGGGATGAATGGGTTATTAATTTGGATACTCCTATCCCCGGGACCACGCCATTTGAGCAACGCCCGCTGATTGAGAGTGAATTCTATGTTTTTAATGCAAATGACAGTTATTGGCTGAGCGATCCTAAGCACCCTAATACTGATTATTCTCCTTTATATGGAGCAACTAACTCTCCGCGCAGTGTGCGTACGCGGATGAATATTCATCTACTAGAGGGACTGCAGGGCTTCAACTTTAAAGGGCAAGATAGCTTGTTTTCAGCAAAAGAAATCCAGACTGCTCTATTTGACAATACCGGTCTATCCGCACACCTACTTAAACCTGAATTACTTGATCGATGTCGTCAGACACCCATGGTGTCTTTGAGCAATAAGGTCGTTGATGTAACCGAGGCCTGCAACATTTTGGATGGTTGGGATAACCGCTATAATTTAGGCAGTAGGGGTTCTGTCTTATTTAGAGAATGGATAACACGTTTTGATTACGCAGCTACACAGTTCTCTGGCCCATTGTTTCGAGGCGCTTTCGATGTTGCTCAGCCTACGTTAACACCCGCTGGACTGACTCTGGATGATCGGCCACTAGTTGCGCTTGCAGAGGCTGTTTCACTGCTTACTACATCAGGTATTGCTCTGGATGTATCACTGGGGGAGCTGCAAAAAGCTCATAGAGGCGGGATACCATTTTCGGTACATGGAGGTAATCGATATGAGGGTATTGCTAACCTTCAGGAGACTAGCCCCTATATTGATTCACCAATATTTTCTGGCATTAACGATACCGTTGGAGACAGTAAAACCCTGAGCAGTAGCGGTTATAATATTGCCTATGGATCCAGTTTTATTATGACCCTAAATTACACTGAAGAGGGACCAAAGGCACAGGCAATTCTTTCCTATAGTCAGTCAGGTGCGCCCAATACTCATCATTTTAGTGACCAAACCACTCGATATCGTGATAAGGCATGGCGCGATATCTACTTTACTCCAAGTGCGATTATGAAAAATACCATAAGCCAAGTAACGCTCTCAGAGTAGGGCCGTCCCATATTTTAGCTTTTTTAGGAATCCTAGATAACGATGAACTATTTTCGACCGCTTTACCCATTTTTGTTTGTTTTGGCTTTAATTGTAAATACCACTAGTTTTTTTGATCTGGGTATTTTAAATGGTCTTGGCCAGCTGCTTCTTTTTACATTTGTAGTGTGCATTCCTATTTGGCGCACAGGGCGTATGAGTTATGTTGATATTGGTTGGCCATGGGGGCTAGTGCTTCTTGGGATTATCAGCTTTTTGTTCAGTGATGGTAATCAGATTCGATCTTTGATGGTCTCCATGGTGCTAGTTTTAGTGGGACTTAGAATGGGTTTAGGTGCACTGAAAATGTGGTATCTGGGGTTGTTAGAAAAAGAGTTTCCAAGGTACCAATATCAGCGTCTTCGTTGGGTAAAAGAAGGTAAAAAAAATACTGGTCTTGCCCTGCAAATTGATGCTATTTCCCAAGGACTTGCCAACGCCTCTTTCTTGGCACTACCGATTTTTATTGTTGCGTCAAATAGTGCACCAGAACTCTTTGCGCTAGAGATTCTTGGGCTATTAATTTGGGCTTTGGCCTTTACTATGGAAAGCATAGCGGACATGCAGAAGCTACGTTTTCTAAAAGCTATGAAAAAACAGGGTAAGCAACGCCAAGTATGCAACGTTGGTTTGTGGCGCTACTGTCGCCATCCTAATTATTTTGCTGAATGGATGGTTTGGAATGGCTTAATAATCGCGGCGATACCCTCGTGGTGGGCGCTAAAGGATATTGAAAGCACAGTGATTTGGGTGCTCTTGGGAGCCAGCCTGGTATTTACCTCAAGGGTTATGTACAGCACTTTAGTATATGTTACTGGGGCTGTACCATCTGAACACTTTTCGCGACAAAAAAGACCTGATTACGCTGAATACCAACAGCGTACTAATCGTTTTTTCCCCGGTCCTGTAAGAAACCCTGTGGCCTAAAAAATACTGCCTATTGCTAGGTCAGGCCACCGCTGTCACGATTAGCTAGATTTATCTGTAAACAGCGTTTTGATTGACTTTACTAATTGGCCACTATACTGTACCCCCCATGGGTATATGGCATATTATTATCATTGCGGTTATGTGCATCGCTTCAGAGGTAACTGACGCGCGTAAAATTTCCTACTCTGGTGGAGGAACACTGATGGTCAAATCAGATTCATCTGCAAAAAGTGTTTATTATCACTATTCTCCAAGCTACAAATTTTCTTTGGGGATTGAGGCGCAAAAAGATATCTTTCGAGAGACAAAAGGTTCTTACCTCAGATTTAATTATTTACTGAATCGCAAAAATACGAATACATCACAGAGAAATCTGTATTTTTTATCTGGCGTGTCCACAGATAATCCTAATGATTTATTTTATGGTGTTGAAGGTGATTGGGAAACTAGAGAGTTGTTTAGTGGCTTTGGTTATACCAAAACAGAAGCTGCAGGGCGGAATATTAGCCATAGTTATGTGCAAATTGGTATTGCACCCTATGTGGGTGATTACGGTGATTTACACACTTGGCTACTGTTGAAATCTAAGAAAAATAGCCTTACAAAAGAGTGGCAAACATACCCAATGTTAAAGTTTTTTAAAGGCAATGTTTTGGTTGAAATAGGTTATGGCAATCAAGGTGACTGGGATTTACACGGTATGTACCGGTTTTAGTGATTATTTGGAGAAAAATATGAATAAGTATTCTTGGTATGTGATTGCCCTTCTGGCATCACCGATAATAAGCGCAGATCAGCATCAGATGGATCATAGTCTGCACGAGAATCATGGTCATACTGGACATAGCCACCAGCAGGCTGTGGATGGTGCGGAACTGGATGTTAATCCAGAAAAATTTGATCGGTTTGTTGAAGATCTAACCTATGCAAAGGTAGCAGTCATTAGCGTTCAGGGAATGGTTTGTGATTTCTGTGCCAGAGGTATTGATAAGACCTTTAAAAAAGACACGTCGGTTTTAAAAGTCGATGTTGATCTCAATAAAGGCAAGGTTCTTGTTGCTTACAAAGCCGATCAAGAAATTGATTTTGATGACGTCAAGCATAAAATCCAGTCCAACGGACAAAATGCTACAGACATACAACTCGTGTCTATCTAAGCGATGCACAACAATCAGCCTGTAGCCACTGTCTCAGACAAAACAGCGAATTTTTTCTCCCTTTTTGCCTCTTCCTCAACCTTAATTTGTTGTGCTTTGCCATCAATTTTTGTAGCCTTAGGTGCGGGGGCAACTCTTGCAAGTTTGGTGGGGACTTTTCCTTTTCTCATTGTGTTGTCCAAGTATAAGGTGATCATTACCTTAGTTGCTTTGTGTTTGCTTGTTATTGCTGGTTATATTAATTACAAAACATACTCGATGCCATGCCCTGTTGACCCTCAGCTAGGAGCGACCTGCATGCGAACTAGGGCTAAATCTCGCATGACGTATTATTTTTCAGTGGTGATATTTTTATCTGCTACCTTATTTACTTATGTAGTCCCGGAGTTTATTTGAACTATGAAAAACCCTTGTCATACAGAACAGATTAAAAGCCTTAAGAGGATTGAAGGTCAGGTTCGTGGTATTCAAAAAATGATAGACGAAGGTAAGTATTGTGTCGATATTCTTACTCAGTTAAAGGCGGTAAAGAGCGCCACCGCTACAGTGGAAGGAAAAATACTGGAGAAACATTTACATCACTGTATTAAAGCATCCATAGATGATGCTGGTTCGATGGATGCGAAAATAGCTGAGTTAGTTAAAATATTAAAGCGTTAGTGGCCATCAGTGTTTAGTCTTCAGACAGGGCCTGCATAAGGTCTTTATTCTCCGCACTCCATTTACATAGAGCGTCTAAAACAGGCATGAAGGATAGCCCAAATTCTGTCAACGAGTATTCAACCTTTGGTGGTAATACTTCAAATACTTTGCGATTAATAAGCAGATCTCTTTCAAGTTCGCGCAGCTGTTTTGTTAACATTTGCTGAGTGATTGGGGACAGAATACGTTTTAATTCTCCAAATCTAACTGGTTCAGTCTGTAGGTTATAAAGTATGGCAATTTTCCACTTGCCACCGACAAGTGTTATGGCGTTGACCACCGGACTTGCACATCTGTTCATAGTTTGCCTTTGCATACCAGTATGATTTAATTGTCTACTTGTTAAATTCATCCTAGTCATTATATCATACTGAAGAGCAAAAATAAATTTGTCACCAATTATAAATTAAAAAGGTAGATCAGTATGTCAGAGCAGACTTCAAGAGAAATAATTTCCACAGTTACAAGCGAGGGAGATATAACTATCTCGATTGCTAAAGTAGCAATACCAACGCCATCAGAAAATGAAGTATTGATCAAGGTTGAGGCAGCGCCGATCAATCCCTCAGATCTTGCCTTACTGACAACTTTCGCAGCGGATTTGGACAGCCTGACTGTGTCTGGCTCTGGAGATGACACCGTAGCCTCAATGAAAGTACGCCCTGCACTTATGAAAGCCATGACTCCTCGATTGGACCAGCCCATGCAGGCTGGCAATGAAGGTTCTGGTGTTATTGTAGATGCAGGTGCCAGCGTAAAGCATATGATTGGCAAGACGGTGGGGGTGGCGGGCGGCGCCATGTACTCTCAATATCGGTGTGTACCTGCCAGTAGTTGTTTGGTGATGGATGACAGCACAACACCTGCCGAAGCGGCTTCTTCTTTCGTAAATCCGCTAACTGCCTTAGCATTTGTTGAAACTATGAAAATGGAGAACCACACAGCGATGGTAAATACAGCTGCAGCCTCCAACCTTGGTCAAATGTTGGTTAAGATCTGTAAAGATGACGGAGTCCCGCTGGTAAATATTGTACGTAAAGCCGAGCAGGTCGAGGTATTGAAAAACTTGGGTGCAGAGTATGTGGTAAATACCAGTGATGCTAATTTTACTAAAGACTTGGTAGCAGCGTTAATTGCTACAGGTGCTACCTTAGCATTTGATGCAACTGGTGGTGGTAATGAGGGAAAGCTTCCGGGCCAAATTTTAGCTGCGATGGAGGTTGCCGCTAATGCAACTGCTAAAGAATACAGCCGTTACGGTTCAGATACCTATAAGCAAGTTTATATTTATGGTGGTCTAGACCAATCACCGACAATTTTAAACAGATCATTTGGAATGCAGTGGGGACTTGGGGGCTGGTTATTGACACCGATGATCGGGCGAATTGGTATGGAAAAATTTGGTCAGATGCGCGCGCGCGTTGCCAGTGAAATTAAAACAACCTTCGCTAGTCATTACACCCAGGAAATTTCCTTTTTGGATATGCTACAACCAGAAACCATTCGATCCTATGTCAAACAGGCCACAGGCGAGAAATTTTTGGTTAATCCACATAAATAACAATTGATTGTATCCAACATCTTAATTGAGGAGATTAAACATGCCTGAAATGACAATACTTGGGTGGTTTCACACCATCTTTGGTGTACTTGCGCTGTTAACTGCATTTTACACTTTGCGCCACTATAAAGTGATATCCATGCAGCACTTGCCAGGAAAGCTTTATGTCTACATTACCATTTTTGTTGCTGGTTCATCTTTAGCAATATACAACCAGGGTGGATTTGGTGTGGCACATTGGTTAGGAGTGCTAACTCTAGTTGCCGTCTTTGGCGGGATTATCATGGAAAAATTCACGCTGTTTGGTGGCTTTTCCAAGTATTTTCAGGCATTGGGTTATACCAGTACATTACTATTTCATATGATTCCAGCAATTACCGATTTTTTAAGGCGCCTGCCATTAGGGGACCCCTTTGTAGATTCATTTGAAGACCCCCTTATTTTTAAGTTTCATTTGGCCTTTTTAGTCGTTTATCTGATCGGTATAGTTTTACAGATTAGATGGTTAAAAGCACAGCCTACTGCTTAACGGTAAACATTTTTGCTCTCGGTCACAGCCTAGATAGATGCTTGTGACTGAGATGCAATCCCCTTTAGCGTCCGGTGAAATCGATTAACGTCAACTTGATCTGCATCAACATCACTTAGTTCTTTTTTGATCCTAGAGATGACTTTCTCAACCTCGAAAGACTTATCCTGCTTCACATACTCAGGTATCTGCAACAGTAACTGGCGTACACTATCTGCAGTGACCGATGAAATAGCGTTGGCTCGCTCAAATTGGTCTATATAAGCACTGGCCACCAAAGGTACATCTGGCCATGCCATTGGTACCTGTTGTTGTGGATTAAACAGCTTCTTTGGACCTACTATTGGATAGGCTAACTTAGCTGCTTCAATTTCATTGAGACTAAGGTATCTACTGGGTAAGAGCTCAAAAATATCTAAACCACGCACAATTTCAGTGCCATAAATAGCGCCCTGATAATAATAAACCGACCAAAATCCGCCAGTTAATAGTACTTCTTCATCCAGCGGGCCTCGATCAAAGTAGGCAATTTCTATCGGTTTTTTTGAGTCGGTAAACTCAATCACAGAAATTCCACCTTGGTACCATGCTTGAACAAAAATATCTCTCCCTGGTACTGGAATTATGGCGCCGTTGTGGGCGACACAGTTCTCTGTTTCTACTTGAGGGGCAGGTATTTTATAGTTACTTTTAAATACAAGTTTTCCATCGACGATATCGTAAATGGCATCGGCACCCCAATTCATCGGATCCCAGGCTCTGCAACGGGCTCTGCCACCGCCGCCCCATTCGTCGGTAAATAAAATCTTAGTTCCCTCGTTATTAAAGGTAGCAGAATGCCAATAGGCAAAACCCTTGTCAGTTACAGCATCTATACGTGTCGGCTTAAGTGGGTCGGTGATATCAAACAGAATACCATTGCCAGAACAGGCGCCGGCCGCCAAATTAGCCGATGGAAATACTGTAATATCATGGCACTGGTCTGTGCGATAGGTTTCCTGAGTGTCATCACCATGATCACCGCCACGCCAGAGTCCAGCCAGGGAGCCGCTGTTGGGGTCAGCAAACACTGCTGGGCTATCGACAATACGGGCTTTAGAAGGATCTGCAATCGGTATTTCGATCACGTCTATGCGAAACAATGCAGTTCTATCGTCTCCGGGTGTGCCATCAATACAGCTAGCGAGTTCTTCTTCTTTACGAACACTTGAAGTGCCAGAATTATAGACTATTATTTTACCATCATGGGTAGGGCCAGCGACTACCGAGTGAGTGTGTGAACCACGACAGGTTTGTACCGCTCCCACTTGTATGGGCAAATTTATATTAGAAATGTCAAAAATACGAATACCACGGAAGCGCTCCTCACTAACATCATCCATTAACCCCTGCAAGCCGCAGTCTAGTCGCCCACGGGTTTGTTCGACTGACATGATCAGTAGATCACCAATGATGGAGACATCACCTTGGCCTCCAGGGCAGACCACAGAAGTGGCTAAGGATGGTAAGCCACGTTCATCCAATTGATACAGGTTAAAACCATGATAACTTCCAGTGACCAATAGATTATCGCGAAATGCCATGTCGGTATTATAGAAGCTCAGCATAGGATAACGTAGTCCATCGGCAGTATCTTCGACCGATTCTGCTGGCTTCTCATTGGACTCTTTACCTAGAGATGATGGCGTTTCATTTGTTGTGTCTTCTGGTGCACCATTGTCACTATTAGTATCACCTTCGCTATCACCGGCACCGTAACCACCAGGGTTTTTTGGATCAAAAAAACCCGGAGGTTTGCGTTGCGATGCCAATAATCGCATATTCAGAATAGCCTCCTCGGCATCAAATAAACCGGCAGCTAGGTTAGCTCGAGGATCTGTTGATAGACTTACAAGTAACTCATTCATTCGCTGAATTTCTACTACTTGGTCATTTTTTACATCTGCGGCGAATTCATTGATTTGGGCATCATAAGCAGAACCAGATTGATCTCGTAAGTCTTCTACCATTTTGATAGCTCCATCATGATGTGCAATCATCAGCGACAGAAACAAGCGATCAAAGTCGGTACTCTCAGCTTTGGTTAGGGCTGCCATTTGCTCAGGTGTTGCCATACCCGCCATACCATGGTGCCTATGGATTGCATGTTCTGCCGTTGGGTCTGGTGCTTCTTCTGAGCGATCTTTGAGCCAATCCTGCATAAAGATTATTTCGTCGTCCTGACTTACATCAATGCGCCCTGATAGATCCAAAATGGCAGAATTGTTAGTTCGCTGTGCTGCCAATCGTGACATTAAAACAGCTTGATGATGATGTATTATCATGCCTTGCATAAACCTAACATCGGCAGGTGAATAGGACGAATCTGCAATAGCAATGGCGGTATTCGCATCTAGTATAGCCGACTTTTTCCCTGGTGCTCCGGGCTGAATAATTGGCGCGGCTGCTGTTATATTTTGTGCTATGCCAGTCGAACTAAACAGAGAATATACCAGTAGGAGTAAGATATGGGCAGATCGGTTAGGCTTCATTATTAGAGGTCTCGCTGTAATTTTGCTGTCAGTTTGCTTATCGAAACCATAATGGATTTTTAGTTGAGAAGTCAAAACTAAACGTTGCCAGTTTACTGCTAAAGCTCCATTGAGAGGTAAATGAATACTTTCTTTTGAGAGGCCATAGCTTAACTGTTACATATTGACATTGATACTGCCAATATGTAACAGTTAAGCATGTCACGATTTCTAAAGTAAGGTGCTACCTCTTCAATGGGGACAAACCAAAAGGACTTCTAGCAGTGAAAGCTATAATCTTGAATGTTTTGGCTGTGTTTATACTCTTAATAATGATCAGCTTTTGGCAGTTATACTTCTCGTCGCGACCACCTATGGCTACTGAAGCGATAACGCTCGAAGGTGATGGTAGCTTGATTGATTATTGTCAGCTTCCGGACTTGATTGGCAATGGATTAATGGCAAGAGATATACCTAAAGGCAATACACCAGAGTGCGCTTATGATCATTTTCCACTTCCGATTCTGGCTCAATGTACCGAACCTCTGTCAGCGCAGGTCGACGATCTGCGTGGCCTATGGCAGGCGGTGTCAGGGAAAGTTGGTCATGTTGAAAGAGTTGAGCAATGTGGTGATCGCATAGTGATAACCTCTGCCGGTATTATCCACGATGCTGGCCCCAATAGTAGCGCAGGTCTGACAACTAATGATACTGAGGGTTCGGTGTTATTTACTCTGGGGAATAGAGAATTTTGTAGTCGTTCAACTGCAGGCGTGTCTTGGGACGAAAAAGTAGTAAAATTCCGAGTTTTTGGGTGGGGTCCTGTGGTGGTCAGGCGATACATGGACAAGGGGCAATTGGTCTGGGAATACATAGATGGTAGCAAAACGCGTATGGAGAGAATCTGTCAATTACCCGAGAAGCACAAGAGGCCAAGACCTCGCGGTCCTCGATATAAGATCTGGTAAATCACGTTTTATTTAACAAGTCTAATTGAACTGGGAGAATAAAATGAAAAAGATATTACTAATTATTACAACGCTGACAGTGGTTATTGGCTCATTTGCATGGGTTATGCGTATTGAGATTTTGCTAGCAATGGTTAAGTATCGTTTTTCTTCAATAGAGGTAGCTGATCAACGTGAACTACACTGGCAACAGGGCCCCTTAGAAAATTTTATAGGAGCTGGTCAACGGCCGGCCAATATTATTCTTATTGTCGCTGATGACTTAGGTTATAACGACATCTCCACATTTGGTGGCGGGATAATCAAGACTCCGGGTATTGATCGCTTGGCCGAAGAAGGCGTTGTTTTCGAGCAATCTTATTCAGGAGCTAGTACCTGTGCTCCCTCTAGGGCAATGATGATGACCGGACGCTATCCAACCCGTACAGGCTTTGAGTTCACGCCAACCCCGGCGGGAATGGGCAACATGGTAAGTCTTATTGGTGCTACCATGGATAACAATTTACCACCGTTGTTTTATGATGCAGCGATAGAGGCAGATCACCCACCTTATGCGCAGAAAGGCTTGCCAGCTGATGAGGTGACTATTGCTGAAATTCTAAAAGAGAGGGATTATTATACAGCTCATATCGGTAAGTGGCATCTGGGTAACGAGAGTGGTATGGCTCCTCACGAGCAGGGTTTTGATGACAGCTTATTGATGGCAAGTGGGCTTTATTTGCCAGAAGATGATCCCAATGTGGTGAATGCGAAGCTTTTATTCGATCCTATAGATCAATTTTTATGGTCAGCATTAACCTACGCTAATAGCTTTAACTCAGGTGATGCCGGTCGATTCAAGCCGAAAGGTTATCTCACTGATTATTGGACCGACGAGGCGATTAATGTAATACAGGCTAACAAAACTAGGCCTTTCTTTTTGTACCTAGCTCATTGGGGGCCTCATACGCCTTTGCAGGCTACCCGGGAAGATTATGAGGCAGTGGGTGATATAAAGCCTCATCGAAAGCGAGTTTATGCGGCTATGGTTCGGGCGGTGGATCGCAGTGTTACTCGGGTACTGGATACTTTGGATGAGGAGGGTTTGGCTGAAAATACTATGGTCATATTCACTAGTGATAACGGCGGCGCAGGTTATATTGGTCTTCCCAGCGTTAATCAACCATATCGAGGATGGAAACTCTCCATGTTTGAGGGTGGTATCAGAGTGCCTATGATGATCCGCTGGCCTCAGCAGATCCCAGCGGATACCCGCATAAAAACTCCCGTAGCTCATATTGATGTAATGCCTACTATTGCTGCGGCTGCGAATGCTGTTTTGCCTAAAGATCGAGTGATTGATGGCCTAGATATACTGCCACTGACTAATCCTAATTCGGAGCATATATGGCAACGAAAAACCTTGTTTTGGCAAAATGGTCATTATCAGGTAGTACGGCATGAGGACTGGAAATTACAAGTTAATCAACGACCTGGAGGTGCCGTTAAACATTGGCTGTACAATTTGGCAGAGGATCCAACTGAGCAAATCAATCTTGCCGAGACCTTCCCACTTAAAACACAAACGCTACTTGGCCTACTTGCGCAACATCAAGCCAATTCAGTAGGCCCGCTATATCCCCCGGCTGGCCAATATCCGATCATGGTTGACAAAACTTTGGCCGAGCCATTTGAGGAGGGCGATGAGTATGTTTATACGCCAAACTGATAACTGTTTAGATATTTACTGTCGTTCTAGTATGATTCTGTCTTTACCAAAGAATCCTTTTGGTCTCTGACCATTGAAGCCAACTTTGATATTGAGTTCGTTTTTATGAATAAAAGATGCAATGCCGATTAGTGTGGTGGATTTTCCCAAGACAGTCTTAGTTAGTTCTAGGTGCATAGGATCGTGATTTTTATCTAGTACCCAGGTATCAATAATCAGTTCTTCACCACCCATAATCATAGTCGCTGTCTTATCTGAGTGAAAAATAAACACGGTACCTTGACCATATTTGTCTTTCCATTCACCTACTAAGTCTTCTGATGGAGACAGAGATGCAGTATCCTTTTGTTGGTCACATCCAGGCATAAAAAGGATCACGCAAAGTAAAAGACATATCTTTGAGGCTTGATTCGTCATCTTTTTATCCTCATATTTACTCATATAAGTGTGGTTTAATTAATCTTCAGCATTTACCTGAAACTGTAAGATCTAGGCAAGCCTGCTTCCGTTGGTCGCAGTTTTATCAGGTACCGCCAAAATCACACTACCATCAGGTTGAATAAAGCCGGTGACTAAACATTCAGACATGATAGGGCCAATTTGCTTTTTCGGAAAATTGATCACGGCAGAAATCTGTTTGCCGATCAAATTGTCGGGGGTGTAGTGATCAGTAATTTGTGCGGATGACTTACGGATACCGATCTCTTCACCAAAATCTATACTCATTTTAATCGCTGGTTTACGAGCTTCCCTAAAAATTTCTGCGTTTATGACCGTACCTACTCGCAGTTCTACGCGTTCAAATTCTGCCCAGGATAAATTATTCATTGTGCTTCTCCATCAAGGATACATAATAGCATTCTATAAATGTAGCAAAAAACAGTCCTTGATAGTATTTCATTCTAACTTTAACGCCAAAAATAGGGTCTTTGGGTGTATCCTAAGACTAATTTTTAGCTGTATTTTAAGGCAGCCTAAATTCGATACCTTTTGGAGAATGAAGTGACAAAATCTATTATTGCAGGAGCTACTGGTCTGGTGGGCCTTAACATTGTCCGCGAATTAGCAGCGCAAAAACAGCCGACAATTGCTTTAGTGCGACGGTCGATTGAGAGTCTACCAGACAGGACTGAAATTCTGGAGATAGATTTCCAACAATTTCTCATTAGCGGTAAGTTACCTACGTGCAAACATCTCTATTTATGTTTGGGAACAACTATCAAGACGGCAGGCAGTCGAGGTGCTTTTCGAATGGTAGATTTTGACTATGCCTTGGGGATGGCAAAAAAAGCCAGAGAGGCCGGTGCAACAGGATTGAGCCTAGTATCTTCAGTAGGTGCAGATGCGCGCTCTAGAAACTTTTACTTGCGTACTAAAGGACAATTAGAGGTAGCGATAAAATCTCTGGGTTTTTCGCGGATTAATATTTACCGCCCAGGTCTCTTGCGAGGTAAGAGGAGCAATAGCCGTTCCTTGGAAGGTGCGGGACAGATCGTCTTTGGATTTATTGATCCGCTTTTAGTGGGACCACTGAGCAACTATAGAAGTATTCAGGCTGATCTATTGGCACACACGATGATAGATAATGCCGATAAAGGTGAGGGCGTTAATTATTTCCATTTCAAGCAATTTAACACAAAGTAAAATACCAGAGTATGCTCAGTCTATGTGTATCTCAAACGGAGTTTGGTATGGTAAAAAGTAATACCGACAGGCTGGTGCGAAAACCTATTAGCGCTACAGACCGAAAAGACCTAAACGATCATCTCAATGATTGGTCGGTGGTGTAATGGTTAGCTCGTCTCCCATATCCGTATACGGAGGATGCAGCGGATAGCTGATTTGAGCGTGTGAGTGAATCTGAATTGAATCTCAATATCTTTATTAATGATCGTCTTATTGGGGACGTTGGACTTGCCTTAAAGGATGAGGGTTACTACGAGCTAGGTTTTTGATTAGCCAGAGCCTACTGGAACCGAGGACTAGTAACTGAGGCGGCTGACTCGCTGATACGTTACGCCAATGATGAATTGTCTACTACTCACATAAATACGTCGTCGATAGAAGGTAATCATGGGTCCGCAAGAGTGTTAGTTAAGTTGGGTTTTAAAGAAATAAGTTGCGGTAACATAGAATGCCTTCCTCAACTAAAAACAATGCTCTGTGTACATCTTTTGTTGTCAAATTAAGCTATAGTTTTTTCTGATTACCAAGGTGATCCTAATCCATTAGAACAGCAGTATTCTTTGAACTGTTAATCTTTTTGTTAACAGACTCATGTGGGAAATAATTTAAACAACGGACCAAAGTAATTATGTCGACCAATACCCTGCTTGTTATTTTAGGTAATCAATTATTCCCCGTAGAGGCCATAGTAAATGTTGGCGCCGACCGTATTTTTATGGCAGAGGACTTAGGTTTATGTACCTACGAGAGGCACCATAAATTAAAAATACTAATGTTTTTGGCAGCAATGCGTGAAAAACGTGACGAGTTAAAGGCTGCCAACTGTCATGTTGGGTATGTCGATATAGAGCACCCAACGTTTGATGATAGCTATGAAGATAAGTTAGCAGCCCATATGTTGGCAAATGGTATTACCAACTTAACGCTTTTCGAAATTGAAGATAAAGATTTTGAATTAAGAATTAAAGCCTTTGCAGAGCAACAAAACGTAGTCCTGACTATTTTGCCATCACCTATGTTTTTACTTGACCGCGAAGACTTCTTGGCTTTTAACGGTAAATCTAAGACGCTGCGCATGGGCAACTTTTATAAAGAGGTCCGTAGAAAGCTAAAGTTATTAATGGACGACCAACAAAATCCTTTGGGCGGCAAGTGGTCATTTGACGAAGATAATCGAAAGAAAATACCTAAGGGTCTGACTCTACCTAAACAGTATCAATCAGCGACATCTAAATATGTGGCACCATTAAAAGCTATTATTGAATCAAAATTTGCCAATCATCCTGGGCAAATGAATCATGTTTGGATGCCACTGAATCGCCGCGATGCCTTGGAACAAATTGATTACTTTTTGGCTGTCAAATTTGAGAATTTTGGTATCTACGAAGATGCGATTTTGCAAAATGATACCTTTATGTTTCACAGCGCATTAAGCCCTTCTTTAAATATGGGGTTAATTACACCTGTAGACATTATCGACAAGGTACTGGCCTACACCGAAAAACAGGATGTTCCTATTAACTCTGTAGAGGGGTTTCTTCGACAAATTATTGGTTGGCGTGAGTTCATTAGAGGTGTTTACCAACATCATGGCGAGAGTCAGTTGGAGAGTAATTTTTTCAATTTTTCTGGATCTCTTAATGCCAGCTGGTATTCTGGAGAAACAGGAATACCTCCGCTGGATGATGCCATTACTTTCTCAAACCAGTATGGATATACCCACCATATTAATCGCTTAATGGTTATTTCTAATCTTATGACATTGTGTGAAGTTCACCCAAAAGAAGTGTATCGCTGGTTTATGGAGATGTACGTGGATTCCTCAGAATGGGTTATGACACCAAATGTTTTTGGTATGGGTACCTTTGCTGATGGGGGTATTTTTGCTACTAAACCGTATATTTGTGGATCAAATTATATTTTAAAAATGAGTGACTATAAAAAAGGCGATTGGTGTCACACTGTTGATGGACTTTATTGGCGTTTTGTTGGCCGAAACCTGGGATTACTGAAAAATAATCCTCGTCTTTCGTTTATGCGAAAAACCTTGGAAAACATGAAAGATGAGCGAAGGGTATTGATATTTGACGCCGCTGAAGACTTTATAAAACGACACTGCTCTTAGCGGGATGGTTGTGTAGCCGCCTGATTTTCAATCGCGTATGCCAAACATCGTAGTTGTGGTTTTTTCTGAGAGTAGATATATAATCGTAGCAAAGAAAGATATCATTTGACGCTGAATTTTTGGGGCATGGAACATTGTCGTTGGGATGGCACAAGGAGAGTGGCAGATTGTCGTTAGGATGGCACAATAAGTATTCGTTAATACTGTTCTTTCTGGCATTGGCGACTATTTTTATAACACAAAATACCGCGCATGAACTGACTCATCTTGCTAGTTATGGGAGTTCGGTGATTGAAGAATGCAATAATTGCACTCTTTTCAAGGGTACTCCGGTTGTTTTGGTTCCCGATTTTCCACTTTTAGCGCCGATTTCCGCTGCGGCAATTTCAAAACCGCTTCTGAATGTTGTTTGGCCTGCATTTTCTTACTATCTGTCCCGAGCCCCCCCCCTCTCAAATTTAGATTTAATCTAATAAATTCGTTTTAAATTTAAATTTTTCAGGAGGTTTTATGAACCCGTATTCTTTACTTACCCAGTTTATGGGAATTCTCTTATTTTTAAACACAAGTGCAGCCGCTGCCCAAGCGTTGGACAACCAGAAAGAGCTTGAAGAGGTTATAGTATTCGCCCAAAAGCAACCTTACAGAGGCGATGTACCATTAGAGTCGTTACCTCAACAAGTACAGATTATTTCACGTGAGACATTAAGCAAGCTAGGCAAGACAGATTTGCAACATGCCTTAGATTTAGCAGGTGGTGTTTCTAGGCAAAATAGTTTTGGCGGTCTATGGGATAGCTTTGCCATTCGTGGATTTGCTGGAGATGAAAATTTACCATCAGGATACCTAATTAATGGATTCAGCGGCGGTCGTGGTTACAGCGGAAACAGAGATGCCTCCAATATAGAAACTATTGAGGTATTGAAAGGTCCTGGATCGGCGTTGTACGGACGCGGAGAACCCGGAGGTACAATCAATGTAGTGACTAAAAAGCCCCAATTTGAAAAGCAAGGATCTCTTGTGGCATCTGTGGGTAATTACGATAATCGTCGTGTTGCGACAGACTATACCAACAAAATCTCTGACTCAGTTGCTTTCCGTATAAACGGTTCCTATAGAGACGCGGGAAGTTTTCGCGACACCATAAATACTGAAAAATTGGATTTAACTCCGTCACTGTTATTTTTGCTTTCGGATAAAACCTCCCTAAGTTATGAGTTAGAAATACTCGATCAAAAGACACCTTTTGATCGTGGCATTGTCTCTATTGATCTTGACCCCACTATTGTTGATGTGAGTACTTTTTTCGGAGAGCCCCACGATGGTCCGATAAAAATTAAAGCCACCGGTCATCAATTTCTATTTCAGCACGAGTTAGACAGTGATTGGACATTATTGGCAGGTTTAGGGTATCGCATGTCTTCATTTGAGGGACTATCGAGTGAAACGGAGCTCTCCGGCGGCCGCCAAATTCTAACTCGAGGTGATATTCAGATGGCCAATGGGGTTGGGCCAAATGAGCTGGTAAATCGTCAACGCCGTGAGCGAGATTATGATGCAACCGATCTATCAGCACGTGTTGAGTTGACAGGAACTTTTGCCACCGCCGCTATGGAACATCATGTTCTTGTTGGAATGGATACTTATGACTATGAGCTTGATACGGTACAAAGTCGTTGGCGTGATGGCTGGCTGACCTCGACGTATTATGTTGATCTCAATAATCCGATTTACGGTCAAGCTCAAGATCAGACCCTTGGCGTCAATACCGATAGGTTGGAGACACAGGATGCCTATGGTTTTTACTTTCAAGATCAAATTGATTTGTCCGATCAGTGGAAAATGCTGTTGGGTCTACGTTTTGATGATTTTAGACAGGAGATAACCAATCGTCTCTCAACGTCGGTTAGCAGTTCCGAGAGGTCTGCGGTCAGCCCTAGATTTGGCTTAACCTATGAAGCATCGGAGCATGTTTCTCTTTACGCTAGTTATGCTGAGGGCTTTCGTCCAAACAGTGGGGCGGATGTCAATGGCAATAATTTTGATCCTGAGGAGAGTAAATCTTCTGAGCTAGGCGTAAAAATTACATCCCTTAACGGTCGGCTAAGCACTACCATAGCTCTATTTAAAATGGAAAAGTCTAATATTTTGACAGCAGACCCTATAAATTCGGGGGAAAGTGCCGCCTTAGGTGGAGCAGAGAGTGAGGGCTTAGAGATCGATATTAGTGGAGAGTTGTCTGACAGTGTAAGCCTAGTGTTCTCTTATGCTTATGTAGATGCAGGGACTTCAACTGAATTATACAACTTTGATTGGGGTGTGAATCTTCCCGCCGGGAGTGCGCTTGTGAATGTGCCAAAAAACAGTGCAAATTTCATGTTAACTAAGGATTTCTCTGTTAACGAAACTGATGCTAGCCTTGGGTTTAGCGTAAATTATGTTGATGATCGTCTCGGTGAGACAATTGACCCGTCCTATAGACTGCCGGAGTACACCTTATTCAACGTGTTTGGTTCCTACAAACTAAATGAACAGACTCAATTGTCTATGCACATTGATAATCTGTTTGATGAAAAGCATTATCTTAGTTCCTATCACAAGTGGTGGACTACCCCAGGTTCACCAATATCTTACACCCTAGGTGTTAATTATGAATTCTAAGATTGACATGAATGCTTGAAATTGGGAGGGGCTTGCCCCTCCTTTTTTGGATTGGAGTTAATCCAATCGCCTAGGGTACGCTAATAAAAATTTCTCTTGTTTTTGCTGTGGTGTGTTACCTCATACTAATTGAAAGGATAGAGAGTGTTTTAATGAGAAATTAGGTTTGTTAATTAGCTCGAGGACCAAATGCAAGTAGCTGCAGATAAGTTGTGTATTAACTTTATTGATCCATTGCTCGAATTAGTTATGCATGATGGTGCTCGTTGATCGTTTAGCAGAGTGCTTTATACGCTCAGATGTTTTTTTTATTCTTAATGAGCCTCACAATAAAGTTATGCTGCCAATCGTTCCTTACCAAGACAGGGTCTGCTCATGAATATCTGTTGGTGCTTGGTTTCTGCGCCATCATACTGAGGAGATAACCTTGATCAATTCCTCATGCTTTTGAAATATCATACTTTTTGATCACAGAGAATGTGTGCTATTTGATCAAGCATGATGGTACTTTTACCTGTGATAAAACTCCTTATGGAGTTGGTTGGTATAAAAAATGATGTGATAATTATGGTTGACCATAGTGTCCTAACTTCCATTGGATTGCTGTTAGGAGAATTCGACACTGCATTGTGCACTAATTATTGCGCTAGACATTGTCAGACACAAAAGGGATGTAAACGTTAAAAAAAGTTGCTCAGCACTACCATGTAGTCCACCTATATGTACATTTGGTGGTCTGTCGGGTATTAATCACTATTTTTGCAGTCAATCAGGGTAATTTGTATGGTGTAAATTAGTTCTACTGGTTATGAATAATGGCCATTATTTTGAGTTAGTATACGCTTGTCAACCGACGTTCCTTGCTATATTGAAGAAAGCAAGCTAGGTGGGCGGGGGTGTTTTATCTGTAAAAATTCTTGATGATAGGTTGGCATGAGAAACTTCCAAATTGCTGATATAAAGCGATATTATCAAGATACAAATGTTTAGCTAATTGCAGACTGTAGTATTCATGTAAAAGTTTTTTTGGAACCGTATTGGGATAATTAAAATACTCTAGGTTAATTAACGGTCGATAAAGGGGCGAGAAAAATGAATTTACTCGAAAATATGATAAGAGTTTGACATTTATAAAAAATATCCTATAGTCCGCGTCTCGTAGGGCTTTAATTCAGCCATTTTTCGAAGGGTCACACATGTGGTAAACGCTAAGTTGAAAAAATATTTCGCACTACTTCTGCTAACGGCAGTTGTCTTCGTGGGTAACAACGTAGCCCATGATTTGTCACACTCGGTCACTGGTGAGGGATTTCTTCAATTAGAGTGTGACACTTGCCATGTATTTAAAGATACCCTAGTCTCTCACGTCTCTGAATTGTCTCTCGCATTCTCTTCTTACACGCCTCGTTTGTCAAAAACTGTGTGCGTGATTTTAACGCCATCATTTTCTTCCTATTTATCAAGAGCCCCGCCTAAAATTTAAATTCCATCTTAATAATTTTTAATTTTTAATTTTTAATTTTTAATTTTCTAGGAGGTTCTATGAACCCGCGTATCTGTGCTGCCGTTATGGCTAGCGCTCTTTTAAGTAGTTATGCCGTAGCAAATGAAATTGAAGAAGTGGTAATCACCTCTTCTCTTATTGATAGAACTTTGAGTGATCTTGAAAATCCGCTGCATGTGGTGAGCGGCGATGATATTTCCGCTACAGCATCGCAAAGTCTGGGAGAATCTCTGGATGGTTTATTAGGGGTTTCATCTGCAGATTATGGCTCTGGTGTTGGTCAACCCTTCATTCGAGGTATGTCGGGAAGCCGAGTAAAAATTCTTAACAATGGTATGGTCGTCCGTGATGTTGCAGGGATTGGTGCGGACCATGTGAACGATGTGGATTTAAACAACATACAACAGATTGAGATAGTTAGAGGACCATCATCGCTCTTATATTCCAATGGTACAATTGGTGGAATCATTAATGTGGTGGACAACACCATTGCGCGAGAGGATTTCTCAGATTCAGAGTTTACGCTTGGTTTGGAGACTCAGTCTGTAAATGATGGTGATAGCCAAAACCTTTCCTATCAAAACAATGTAGGTGGTTTAAACCTTAGTTTCGCTTATAAAGATTCTCAATTTGGTAACTTCGATGTACCTACAGGTGCGATAGTTCATGAAGACGAGCATGAAGATGAACATGAAGACGAGCACGAAGGTGAACATGAAGGCGAGCACGAAGAAGACTTAGGTTCTTTATCTAATTCTGATTTTAAAAACAAGGCTTTGCGATTTGGTGCTTCTAAAACAGGAGAGTGGGGCTATTTTGGTGTTTCGGTTAATCGTGTAGAAAGCATTTATGGCATTCCTTTCCATGGCGATGAACATGGCGATGAGCACGAGGGAGAAGAGCATGAAGGAGAGGAGCACGAAGGAGAAGAGCATGAAGGAGAAGAGCATGAAGGAGAAGAGCATGAAGGCGAACGAATCTTTTCAACGACAGACTCTGAGGTAGTTAATGTAGAGGGAGCCTTTTTGCTAAGCAACAGCTGGCTAAAAAAGGTTAATTACTTTCTAAGAGATACAGATTATTCGTTAACAGAGCAGCATGCCGAAGAGGAGCATGAGGGCGAAGAACACGAAGAAGATGAACATGAAGGTGGGCACCATGAAGAGGGTCCAACGCGCTTTGCCAATGAGTCACGAGAATACGGTGCTATTTTTGATGTATCCACCGATGAACTTTTGCAAAAGGTATCGGTAAATTTTGTTGATGAAGATATGTCAATTATCGGCGAAGAAGCCTTTATGAATCCAACAGATAGCAAAGAAGTTACTATAGGCTATTATCTCAGTAAGGAAGTAAATTCATTTCATCTTGATATGGGTATACGCCATGACCGTCTGCGACGAAACGGATCCGTTGGTCATGAAGAAGATCACGATGAGGACCATGGGGATGAGCATGAAGATGGACATGAAGATGAGCATGAAGAGTTGGCATCTTTCGTCAGAGATTTCAATAACACAAGCATTGCTGTAAGCCTTGGCAAAGACTTGAATGAGAAATTTGACTTAAATGTCAGTAGTGGAATTGTTGAGAGAGCGCCGTCTTCTGTGGAATTATTTATGAATGGGCCCCACCTAGCTACGGGAAGATTTGAAGTAGGTAATACTGAATTAGAATCTGAGCGATCAACTAATTTCGATATCACCCTAGCCTATGAGCATGCAGGTGTATTTGGCACCTTTACGTTATTTCAAAACGATGTTTCCGGTTATATATATCTTCAAGACGAAACTGAGGAAGAGCATGATGAACACGAAGAAGAACACGACCACGGTGATTTAATTCAGGCCAACTATTTGCAACAGGATGCATATTTTGTTGGTTATGAAATAGAGTTTGGGACTGTTCTTGAGTTGAAAAATGGTGACCTTACCTTGTCATTTGGACGCGATTCAGTATCTGGAGAGTTTCGAGATGATACCGATATTCCCAGGATTGTGCCGGTCAGAAATATGTATGAAGTTGCCTATGTTCAAGATGATCTTGAACTCATACTTGGTTTAAAAGATGTTTCATCACAGCGCGATACTGGTGTAAATGAAACAGTTACCAGTGGTTTCAACATGTTGGATTTTAATGCGACCAAAACATTCGACCTTGGGAAACAAAGAACAGCTACACTATCGTTCTTCGCTAAGAATTTATTGGACGAAGTGGCCAGAAATCATGTTTCTTTTGTAAAGTCAGAAGTTCCTCTGCCCGGACGTAATCTGGGATTGAGACTTCAGGTAACTCTATAGAAAAAAGCAAGTAGTTAGTGGTCTCGGGTTTTTGTGGTTATAGCAAAAACCCGAGACACTCCTCTGTCGCGCGAATCTGACGCTGCAGTCTAAGGTCTATCGTTTTTCACGATTATTTGAACATCGCCGTATTCAAACGAATGCGGTGCTGCTCTATATCCTCGCTTTAACAGTGCGTGCACTGTTTCCTTTGACAGATGTCGACCAATCGTGAACCCACTGTAGGTGACCAAATCTGCCGGCACCAGTTGATGATGAAATCGTTCTGCATCCATCGCGTCCTGTGGTGTCATTTTGTAGTCTAAAATAGTCATTATGCCTGAAATACAGTTTAAAAAAGTGGATCCGCCCGGTGTCCCCAGTACCATTTCAATCTCACCATTTTTAAATAAAAGTGTTGGTGACATGGGCGATAGCATGGGGTTACCTAGTTGAATTTCATTGGCTTTATTGCCCATCACGCCGAAAATGTTGGCGACTCCGGGTTTAGCGCTAAAATCATCCATTTCATTGTTCAATAGGAATCCTGCGCCGCTGACCACAACGCCAATGCCGTAGTCCGACTCTATGGCATAGGTGCCCGACACTGCATTACCCTATTGATCAACGATAGAGTAAGGTGTGGTGATGGGGGACTCCAAGCTAGGGTTAATGCCTTTCATTTTCTATATTGCAGTCAGGTTTACTTCAGTTGCGCGCTTTGAGATATACTCGTCGCTTAGGGGCGTTTTGATGTGTATATCCACGAAATCTAGATTCCCAAGATACTCTGCTCGATTGGCAAACACACGTTTTTCCATTTCATCCGAAAGATTAATATATTGTGCAGAATTGGGGTTCGGTATCAGCAAATTGATCTGTTAGATAATCGTTCATTTTTAATAACTGAACAATAGCAAAGCCATCAGAACGTGGTGGTGGGGCAGAGATGATTTCGTAATTTTGCCATTTAACACGTTTAGGGTCTCGCCAAAGCGCTTTATACTGGTGCACGTCTTCAATTGATATCAGTCCGCCAGAGCGTTGCATCTCATCAATAATAAGTTTGGCCGTTTTTCCTCGGTAGAAATTATCAGCGCCATGCAGTGCTATAGGTTTTAGAGTTCGTGCCAATTCTGGTTGTTTAAATAACTTATTTATATCGATGCTATTGAAATACTTATTACAGTTAGTTTTTTGAGCAAAACGCGGCTGCATACTATTGATGCTGTCGGCCAACACCGTCGCGGGGAAGATTCATCTTCCGCTAGTCTAATTGCTGGCTGCAATAGACCAATCCAAGGAAGCTTACTGTACTTTTGATGTGCCGCCCATAATCCAACGACGGTTCCGGGTACTCCAGCGGCTTTGCTGCCAATAATGGTAATAGCCCTTATCACCTCACCCTTTGAATCTAGGTACATATTTTTATGTGCACCAACGGGCGCTGTCTCACGATGGTCTAAAAATGTGACCTCTGCGCCTATTTTCAAGGTCATGAGGCCACCACCATTACCAGCATCTATAAATGTCACTGCTAGGGCAAAGCCTCTACCGCGTTACCGTCCCGCTGCAAAATTTCTTTTGTAATCTCAGTACCATAATTATCAGAGATCGCGATAGCCGCCATTTTACGCTCTTGGCTACTTTTTAGTAATTGCTGAGTGTCTATCCTTTTCGATGCTGATAGATCACAGCTCGAAAGGCTTAATACTACAATGGCCCAAAAAAAATACGCAGGATAAATGACATCACATGGATGCACTTTTTATAAGAATGTATGCAAATAATTTTCGCGGGTATTGATTATTTGTGACTATATAGCGCTTTTTTATGACTGGAAACACTGTACCAGATCTACCAATTTTGTCGTTTGAAGGATATTTTATTGTCAATCGTATTATGAAATATTTAATATTTAGCTGGCTCAATTATGCATAATTGCATTTTATTGTAATTCCGTTATTATGCCTAGATGTGCCAAAACTTTGACTGTCGTTGATCATTCGAGTGAAGGCATTTCTTATCATCAATTTGCACAAAAAAACTCTCTTGGGAGACACCGCATGAGTTCTAAAAATATTGGTTTGCTTCGCCGTTTGGCGCTGTTGGCCTCGCCCGCTTTACTACTGACAGCGTCAGCTGTTTATGCACAGGATGTGATTGAGTCAGAATCAATTACGTCTGATGCCGTTGAATCTTCTCAGGAATCCGAAGCTGAAGATTCTGTTGAAGAGATCGTCGTAACTGGTTCACGCTTAAAGCGAACCACTTTTTCAAGCATAGCTCCTTTGCAGATTATCAATGCAGGTATATCTCGAGAAGCAGGTTTGGTTAACGCTGCAGATATCCTTCAGTCATCCACATCCGCTGGCGGCCAGCAGGTTGATCTGACTTTTAGCGGATTTGTATTGGACAATGGTCCAGGATCTAGACCGCTTAGCCTCAGGGGGCTGGGCGCATCGCGAACATTGGTTTTGATCAATGGTAGACGAATGGCACCAGGTGGTGCCGAAGGGGCGCCTTATGCTCCTGACGTGGGTTCTGTTCCTGCAGGCCTTGTGCAACGATATGAGACGCTTACTGATGGAGCATCTTCGGTTTATGGTTCCGATGCGATTGGTGGTGTAGCGAATATCATTTTAAAGAAAGATTTTGATGGTTTTACGGTTGAAGGTGGAGCCACCTCTCCTAAGTATGACGGTGGTGACAATATAAACTTGAACGTCACCTGGGGTAAAAATTGGGATCGCGGTCTAATTGGAGCAGGATTAGATTATAACAAGGATTCTCACGCCACTTATGGTAGCCGTCCTTGGATGTCTGAGTGCAGCAAGAATTATGAAATTGATACCGACGGCAATTATCGATCTACAGACCTCTACTACGCAGCGACCTATGGCATGAAGCCCTCTGATTGTGTGGCAAGCGGACTTGCTCGGAGAGTATTTGTACCAGGTATGGCTACAGGGTCAATATATTATACGCCGGGACAAAGCAATGGAGGCTGGGGTAACTTTAGTGAACCCGTGTCGCCATATGGTGGCTTTGGTATTGATAGTGACGGAGATGGTCTTGCCGATGCATCTTACGCTGACTATAGCTTAAATGGTACAGACTATGCCCAAAGCGGCTACTTATATCCCGATTATCAATCAGCCACGGGCATGGTTTTTGGTGAGTATACTTTTGAAGGAGATGCCAACATCACCGCATACTTCGAGACGTTATACACCGAAGTTGAGTTTGAGACGTTGGGAAGTCCTCCGCAGTTATTCCCAGATGTACCTGCCAATAACCCCTATAATCTATGTAACCCTAATGCTGAAAATGGTGTTGACTGTGGTCTAGCAGAAGACGCGTTGTTTACTAATCCAGCTTATACTGCCTCGTTTGGGGCCTACTACGAAGGTCTTTGCGCGTCTTACGGAATTCCACTAGCTGGTTGTACTCCTGCTACCTTTGGGCTATTAAATGGTCCCATCGGTGCTGTAGGTACTTTGCCTATCGTTTCTGTTAAAAATGATCGGTCAGCTGGAGAAGGTGACCGTCAGCAGCTCCGATTTGTGGCCGGCCTCACCGGAGACCTACCTTTCTTAGAAATGGGTTCCTTGACTAATTGGAGTTTTGATACGTACTTGTCTTATTCAAAGTCATCAGGCGCTTCTCACCGGTTTGGTATTCGTGGTGATCGCTTGGATCTTGCACTGGGCAATTACTCATCTACAGACACGCCTTGTGAGAATGACTCAGGTGTGGTGTTAGCGGACGATGCTGCTCCCGGTTGTGTTGCGGTGAATATGTTTGCACCATCGCTCTATCCTGATGATATTGTTGGTGAGTTTGCTACCGCTGCTGAAACTAATTATCTTTTTGATAGTCGTGATTTTGATACAGACTACGAGCAGACAATTTTCTCTGCCTCCATGGCAGGCGATCTTTATGAAATGGCCAACGGTCCTATCTTAGGAACTGTTGGTGTTGAATATCGTAAGGACGAAATCAATTCGATGCCAGACGCGGTTGCACGTGACGGACTATTCTTTGGATATTTCTCTGATGGCGGTGCTGTTGGTGCAAAAGACATGAAGGAGGTCTTTGTTGAGATTGAAGCGCCACTTCTGGCAAACATGCCAATGGCTAAAGAGCTCACTGTTAATTTGTCAGCCAGGATAACTGATGATGAAATATATGGTTCCAACACAACTGAATCATTCAAAATGGGCTGGCGTCCTGTCAACTCTTTACTTATAAGAGGAACGTATGGAACTGCCTTCCGTGCGCCAAACTTACGTGAATTGTTTTTAGCTAACCAAACTGGATTCAATACCATTGGTGATCCATGTATGGCTCCAGAAGAAGCTATTGATCTATTTACCGGTGAATATAATGGTGCAAATGATCCACGTGATAGCCAGATATTGGCTAATTGCGCAGCCAATGGCGTTGATCCTACGGTAGCCCGAGGGTTTGGAGCATACAGTGTTGAGCAGTCTACTGGCGGTTCGTTGACTCTTGATCCAGAGACTTCTGAATCTTGGACCGCGGGATTCTCTTGGGAACAGGAGTTCTCTAATGACTTTGATTTCGGCATAAGCTCTACTTATTACGAAGTCGATATCACTGATACGATCATCGAGCCAAATGGCCAATACATCGTCAATGATTGTTATGGTTCTCGGACAGGCACAAGTGCGTTTTGTAGCAGAATCACGCGTGATTTTAGTGACCCAACAGATCCACAGATCGTCCTTTTAGATAATGGTTTCTTGAATAGAGATAACGAAAAGGCACGTGGTGTTGATGTTAATGTTACTTTTGCTGATACATGGACCTTTTTTGAGCGTCCCTATGAAGTTTCATTCGATATCGATGCTAACCGTTCAATCGAGCGTTCTTTCCTTTTCGTTGATGATAACGGTGTTGAGGACTACGATGATCTTGCCGGCGAGTGGGGCTTCCCAAGCTGGAAAGGTAACTCTACTCTCCGGGTAGAATATGACAAGTGGCGTTTGCAACTTCGTTCAAACTACATTGGTTCGGTTGACCAGGACTCTCGCGATATTGATCCATTCAGTGACATTAATGATAGCAACGGCACTGGAACTTTTTCTGATACGTGCCTAGGTGGTCCTGATGACTTGCTTTGTCGGGACGTTGGATTTGCCAAATCCTATCTGATACATTCCTTGTCATTGAGCTTTGTAGAGGATAATTGGGGCGTCACAGTTGGTGCATCTAATATTCTTGATAAAGCGCCGCCAAAAGTAGACGGTTCTGAGGTTTCTGCTAAGAACAACGCTGCGATTGGCTATGGATATAATATGATCGGACGTACTGTTTACATGAATTTTGCCTATGAATTCTAATCTTTTGATTACACAGTAGGTTATCAAAACCTCCTCAAGTTAAATTGAGGAGGTTTTTTTTGTAGCGTGTCATTGCTCTGCTCACCTAATTAGGCATAGGTACTACCAATAGGTTATTATTTTTGAATTAATAGATATTTTTCTGCATACTATTACGCATGTTTTACTATCTAAACATGTTTTAAATATTCTGGTTAAAAAGGAGTTATTAAGTGCATATACGTATTCCAAATCGATTGCTAGTGATACTTACTCTGACGCTAAGTTGGAGTTCCATAGGATTAGCAAGTGATGTTTATTCTCTCGAGGAATGGGCTAAGCGTGCTAATATGAGCAGTGTAAGCCTTTCACCTGATGGTAATCGTCTGGCATTATTGAAAATTGCAACGAAAGACGGCAATCCTATTCTTGAAGTTTATGATGCGAATAATTTGTCGAAACGGCCGTTTAGGATGAATGCCGAGCCGATGGAAATTACGACCTTTGATTGGGTCTCAGCTGACAGCCTCATATTTAGTGCGAGGATGAAAGTGCGTGATAAAATAGATGACTGGAATCAGGGAGTCTACGAGTATAAAGGCGGTATGTTAACGCTCGATAAGAAAGCGATTAAAAACTCCAAGTGGAAGACAATTCGGTCGATTGCTGGTATTCAAGATACCTTACCTCGGAAGAAAAATAAGATTCTAATGTACGGATATGAAGAAGGATCTCGTTATCCTTCGTATTATGAATTTGATTTAAAATCAAAATCTCGTAGATTAGTGACACGTGAATCACCAAAGGTTAATAATTTCGGTTTCGATGATCAAGGGCGGCCGCGTTTGGGTAGTGGTAGAGATAGCCAGACCAATGAGTGGTTGACATATTACCGTGGACCAGACAGCTCAGAATGGAAGGTTATTAATCGTAGTAGCGAAGATAGTTTTGAAGAGTGGCGTGTTTTGGGGTTTGATCCAGCATCCTCGGAAGATCTTTTAGTATTGGCCCATAATGGTAATGATAAGACTGGTCTTTGGTCCTTTAATCCTGAGACATTAAAGTATAAAGAGCTCCTTTACCGACGTTCTGACGTCGATTTAAACGGGGTCCAGCGGCATAGTAATCCTTATACCAATCCAGGTGAAATCGTATCGGTGTCCTACTATGATGGAAGAAATATTAAGCGCGAATTTTTTGATGGTGGCGAACAAGCCATCTATGAGCAATTAATAGGTTTAATTCCGCATGCAGATCGACTGCGAATATCCAGTCGGTCAGAAGACGGAAATAGTATGATTATTTCTAATCGTGGCCCGCGAGATCCTGGAACCTATTATCTTTTAAAGAATGGATCCCTCAGTGTCGTAGGTTCTTCAAAGCCACAATTTTCTAGTGAAAAATTGGCTGATGTCGAGGCAATCACGTATAAGTCTCGAGATGGAAAGACCATACGCGGATTTATTACCGTACCCAATAGTAAGCCGCCGTATTCTTTGGTTGTTATGCCCCACGGCGGACCCTTTGTAGGAGAGAATCCTAGTTTTGATGAATGGGCTCAGCTTCTTGCTAATCGTGGTTTTATGGTGCTTCAGCCCCAGTATCGAGGGTCTAAAAACTATGGATTAGATTTCTATATGTCAGCGTTTATTGATGGCGGTCAAGGCGGATATAAAATGCAGGATGATAAAGATGACGGAGCGCTATATCTTGCTGAACAAGGGTTAGTTGACCCCAATCGAATGATGATGTTTGGATGGTCCTATGGTGGTTACTCTGCTCTAGCGGCGGCGTCACGAACGCCGCAAATTTATCAATGTGTTGTGGCAGGTGCCTCAGTACCTGATCCTAATGAACAGGTTAATTATTACCGGTTTAGTATGCGAGGAGCACAAAAAGACGAGCAGTTACGTATGTGGGATGATAGCTTGTCACCCATAAAAGAAGTGGCCAATGTCAATGTTCCTATGCTTATTGTGCATGGCGATGTCGATCAAAGAACGCCTCCCCGCGCTGCTAGAACCTATATAAAGGCATTGGAAGATAATAATAAGCAATTTAAGTCTCTCTGGTTAGAGGGCGCTGATCACTTTTCCAACACATTGTTTTATAGACACAAACTAAAGTTTTATACGGCGTTGACAGATTATTTAGATAACGACTGTTTCACTGGCAGTCAAACTGTAGCCTCTAAGTAGTCTGTTAATGTTTTTGTAATACTTAAAGCCGCCTTTTGGGCGGCTTTATACTTATGTTTAATAGCTTTTTGTGGGTACAGATCACCGTCTTTTGACAATGGTTTACATTTTTGGGGGATATAGAGTGGCAAATTATGTTGTTCTAATGGGTGCTATTCTCTTGGAAGTAGCTGGTACTTTGATGCTTCCAATGACCAACAATTTTTCAAAAATTGTGCCAACTGTTTTTATGGCCGGTCTGTATGCTTTTTCATTTTATTTACTCACTTTCGCGATCAAGACGATTCCATTGCCCGTTGTCTACGCAACCTGGAGTGGTGTCGGTGTTTTTCTTGTGGCATTACTGTCATATATAATGCAGGGCGATATTCTCAGATGGCCAGCAATACTTGGGCTATTTTTTATTGTCATTGGTGTCATGCTGGTAAATCTCTATAGCGGGGCGATGCGATAACTTTTCAGAAAACAGTTGGTCACCGTATAATATTATGCACCATTTCATGTCCTTGTTAAGTACGCGTCCTGCACTACTTTTTGCTGATCAAATTGACTGTGTCACCTATAATTTCCGTGTAAAGATGTTTTATACTTTGCGGACTAGTGAGTAATAGGTCATGCTGTGGCGATCATTTATTAACAATGAACAGCCGTTGGATCGTCATAAGGTCAAGTGCTATTAGGTCTATGTCAGGTCTGTATAAACTATGGTTATGAGCGACTTAGAAGATACATTGCGTATTAAACTAATACGAAGAAGCTATCCTCTGAACAGTCTGACATCAAGGATGTTCTCCTAATATTGCCGTAATGGCACATTGATATATAAATACACTCATAAAGTGCTTTGGAGACTCTTTGCGTAAGAGCGTCTCCCCTAGCTTGTTACTTACGGACTCTTAAGAGCAATGAGAGAGCTGATTTTGAGCACATTAAATGTAACCTTTTAAGCCATATAGTGAAGATATAAATGAGATTGGATTGTGAACGATAAAAGCCCCCAGACAGGTTGGTTGAAAACTACTCTGAGTAAGTTAAATACTCTTTTGACTGAGGATATGAGCGATTATGATCCCGATGAGGATTATGATACGAGAGTAAAGCTACCCGAGTGGCAGTTAGCGGCCTTAAAAAAACGCAAAAGAGATCAGCAACGCCGGTAAGCAGAATTAGTCAGCGTTGAAAATGACTACGTGGCGCAAGTCAAATTGAACAGGAAGACTCTCGCCGATAGGTATGTCGATATGGCTATGGGTAAGACATGGAACAAGTTGGCCATCATTTAATGCTAACTCATACAAGTAATTGGGACCAAGAAAGGACTTGGTTACCACTTTGAGCTGAGTATTGGAATGCTCGTCATAGGCTATATCATCCGGTCTAACTAAGAGTTTGACGGTATTGCCAAGATCTTTAGGTAGGGCGTTAATCGATAGATTACCCAGATTGTTGCCCAATAATCCTGCAGCGTCTATACCGACGTTAATAATCGCTCCTTTGCCAATAAAGTCAGCAGCAAATAGACTTCCTGGTTTGTGATAAAGCTTGTAGGGCGTGTCCACTTGAATGATTTTTCCAGCATTTAGCAGTGCTATTTTGTCCGCCATAGCAAAGGCTTCATCTTGATCATGAGTGACTAGTAATGCGGTAACTCTGTTCTTTTTAAGTAAGGAACGCACCTCACTTGCAAGCTGCGTTCTAAGTTCCGCATCAAGATTACTGAAAGGTTCATCTAATAATAATATTTGTGGATTGGGAGCCAACGCTCTTGCCAGCGCAACACGTTGTTGCTGACCGCCAGATAATTCATGAGGGAATCGGTACGCTACTTTATCTAGTCCGACCAATTCGAGCATCTCAAGAACACGTTGCTGCTTATCTTTGACCGATAAATGACTAATGCCAAAACCAATATTATGATGTACATCCAGATGCGGAAAGAGCGCAAAATCCTGAAAAACCATGCCTACAGACCGATGTTCAGGAGGCTTGGTATACTTGTCAGTGCTCAGTGCTTTACCTTGGACACTAATTTGTCCAGCACTGAGTGACTCAAACCCGGCGATGGCTCTGAGTAAGGTTGTTTTTCCGCATCCTGAAGGCCCGAGTAAGCAGCCTATTTCGCCCTCAGCCAGTTCAAAACTGGCATTGGCAACTGCGGACTGGTTGTCGTACTTAACCGTGACCTGGTCTAATAGTAGCTGTTTATTCATTGGCAGTGTGCTCATTGAGAATATTCTTAGTAATCAGTAGTACAGGTAATAAGCTTATGATGACAATAGCTAAGGCCGGAAGTGCGGCATCTAGTAAACGTTCGTCTGAAGCAAGCTCATAGGTACGCACCGCCAGTGTATTGAAATTGAACGGCCTTAAAATAAGTGTGGTTGGTAATTCTTTTAGAACGTCGACAAACACGAGTAGTAAAGCGGTCAGCAAGCTGGTTCGTAAAATAGGCAAGTGGACGCGTTGGAGCACCATAGAGGGCGTTGCGCCCAGTGATCTTGCAGACTCATCAATACTAGGTTTAATGGCGCTTAAACCAGATTCTACAGTGTTTAATGCCACGGATAGAAATCGAACTAGGTAAGCGAAGATCAGTGCACCGATGGTACCACTTAGTATAAGGCCGGTAGGATAGTCAAACCATGCCGTACTGAGAAAGTCTATGTTGTTATCTAACCATGCTATAGGAATTAGTACACCTACTGCGATAACAGTTCCAGGGACAGCGTAACCTAAACTAGCTACAGCAATGGCGGCTAGTTCAATACGAGAATGAAAGGTTCTCTTAGCATAGGCTAACAATACAGCCACGATTAGGCAGCATAGAGCCGCTACTGCTGCCAACAAAAAGCTATTGAAAAGCAAACTTAAGAATGTACTGTCAATATTGGTTTGCCACCGAGTAGAGGCCCAAAAAGTCAGTTGTAGTGCCGGGATGACAAAGCCTAATGCAACGATCATATAGCTCATTACCAAAGCGGTATTTGCCCGCCATCCTCTAAGGCGTATGCGTGTAATTTTTTTACGAGCGGCATTGTGATGAAACCGTAGACGTTGTCGTGACCACCGTTCAGCGACGATTAAAGCAAACACAAACATCATCAAAAATGCACATAGCTGAGCTGCTGTTGTGAGCTCACCTAGCCCATACCAGGTTCGAAAAATACCTGTTGTGAATGTACTAACCCCGAAATAGGCAACGGTACCATAGTCGGCTAGGGTCTCCATCAATGCGAGACTAACACCTGCAACAATTGCGGGCCGAGCCATGGGTAAAGCGACCAAGAAAAAGGTTTCCCACGGTTTTCTACCTAGATTCCTGCTCGCCTCTAAAACAGCGGTTGACTGTTCAATAAAGGCAACTCGCACGATCATATAAACATAGGGATAAAGCACTAATGACAACATACAGATAGCGCCGCCTAACGATCGGATTTCTGGGAAGTAATAATCGCCATACTGCCAGTCAAAGGTTGTTCTCATGGTTGTTTGGATAGGACCAGAAACATCCAGTATGCCTGTATAGGTATAGGCAATAATATAGGCTGGCATTGCCATAGGGAGTAAGAATGCCCATGATAGGATCTTGCGTCCGGGAAAGTCACACATAGCTGTCAGCCAAGCTGCACTGACACCTAGTACCAAAGTACCGGTACCGACTCCCAACATCAAAATCAATGAATTGGTAATGTAGTCTTGAAGTACTGTTTCAAAAAGGTGAGGCCAGGCAGCTGAAAAAGGTTGTGTTAAACTGGAAAAAATAACCAAAATAGGTACAGCAATGATCGCTGTACAAGCTAATAGTCCAAGACGTCTGCGCATTCTCATATGCTGAGATGAGCCGGTATTAGATAAGAGTTTATTTATTTCCAACCAGCGCGATCCATAGCCTTTATGGCCTCAGCATTATTTTGACCAAGCTCAGTCATATTTACAGTGTCGGCAACAAATGAGCCCCAAGATGCTAAAACCGGGCTGACTTGTATGTTGTCTCTGATGGGGAATTCATTGTTGCGTTCTGCATACCATCTCTGACTTTCATCGGCAGCTAAAAAGGCAATCAGCCGTTCTGCAGCCTTACTATTTTTAGTCGATTTAGTGATGGCCGCACCTGAGATGTTTATATGAGTACCTCGATCAGCTTGGTTAGGCCAGAACAAAGAAACCTTATTTGCCGCAGTTTTCTGCGATTTATCGGAAGAGCTAAGCATTCGGCCCAGATAATAGCTATTTACCACTGCGATGTCACACTGTCCCGCTGCAACTGCCTTGATTTGATCTCTATCCCCACCTGCTGGTGGACGAGCAAAGTTTTCTACAAAGCCCTTCAGCCAACCTTCAGTTTCCGCTAGACCTTTGGAGGCTATCATGCCGGCAACAAGAGATTGGTTATAAATATTATTAGATGAGCGAACACAAATTTTTCCTTTCCATTGTGGTTTTGAAAGTGCCTCATAGGTACTTAATTGAACGGGGTTTACACGATCTTTAGCAAACACTATAACGCGGGCTCTTACACTTAACCCGAACCATTGATTATCTAGACTGCGTAAATGACTTGGAATATTTAATGTAAGGACGTCTGAATCAACGGGCTTTAATACCCCCGCTTGTTGAGCTCTATAGAGTCGACCAGCATCGACGGTCAATAAAACATCAGCAGGAGAGTTCACGCCCTCACTTTTCAGTCGAGTTAACAACGCATCACCTTTTCCAGTGACTAAGTTCACGGTAGTACCTGTGTCTTTGGTAAATTTATCTAATAAAGGCTTAATTAAAGACTCTTGTCGTGCAGAGTAAATATTGACTTCATCAGCGATTATTTTAGAACTACCCAGAAATAAGCTAATGATGATCTGACAAATAATCAATGAAGCAATATTTACATGCATTATTTAAACCCTTTTTGAATAATTTTTTTGAGAACGGTAATTATTCTCATTTACACAAAAAAAGCAAGTCACTGTTTGATCATATTCGCAAATTTTGCTAGGTTCGTTTTTTATAATGTAATCAATGGAGCTTGTCATATGAATAACTTTTGGCCTGTTAAGGTTCTTCGGTATGTGTCCACGTTTTTTGTTTTGTCTGTGATTATTGCTATGGTTTTTTATCCTGGAGGTAATATTCACAATCCTAATCAAGTTGGATACTCAGTTACCCATAATTTTTTAAGTGATCTAGGAGGTTATCAGTCTCATTCCGAGGAGGTGAATTTTATATCTGCTTTCTTCTTTAATATGGCCATGTTTCTGTTCATTGCTGTTGGGGTTGCATTTCTTAAGATACATCGTTTGTTTTCTAAAAATCCAGTGGATAACATTATCGCTACTGCCGGTTCTTTTTTTTTCTTAGTAGGTACTATTTTTTTCGCCGGCGTTGGTTTGACGCCGTATGATTTGTATTTGGATACTCACGCGTTCTTTGCTGTTAATGCGTTCAGGCTGATGGTTCCAGCATCACTTTTATATTTTGTTGTTCTATTGCGTAGTGATGTTGATAATCGCTATGCCTTGACCACTGGTCTATATCTAGGCTGCGTCGTCTCTTATGTTATCTACTTACAGTTTTCCGGCAACCCCTTTGATGATGCCGCTGAGATGGTGCGGCAAGCGACTATCCAAAAACTAATAGTTATGGCGAGCGTTATAAGTGTTTTTTCATTAAGTTTTGCATTTCAGGTGCAAATCGATATTCTTTCTAGAGCGACCGGTGAGAGTCGTTTAAATTAATCAGTAAACAACCTTAGAGTAGATATGTTTGAAACGTTATCTCTGTATATTCATCTGATCCCTGCAAAAAGAATAGACGTTCGCATCCCTAATATAGTTTAGAGCATTAGGTGTTTGCGCTACAGCCGCCATACAGATAGCTTGTGTCTGCTGGCGCACATGCTGAAGAACCGCACCATTTCTTTTTACTGCCATTAAACAAAGCTCAGTGGTTTGGTGGTGAATATACTGGATGGAAAAAGGATCTTCCTTGATCGCCATGTGGCAAATATTCTCAGTTTGAACCCTTATCAATAATAGTGCCAGTGAGTTTTGTCGAACTGCCGCTTGGCAAATATCTAAAGTTTGATCTGCCACTTCTATTAATGCTTGGTAATTTTGTTGAACAGCCGCCAAACAATTTGCGTGAGTTAGTTCAATCACATCAATCAAACATGTCCCGTCCTGTGCTGCTGCCAACAAGCAGATTTTAGGTGTTTGCTTAACTACATAGCGCAGTGCTAAGCCGTTTTGGCTAACGGCGACTAGGCATAATCGTTCCGTCTGATGTATATCTAATACATATTTTAGTGCTATGCCATTTTGCGCTACTGATGCTTGACATATTTCAGACGTTTTATTAATCACAAATGCAAGTGCCAGCCCGTTGGCTTTTACCGCTGTAAGACAAAGATCTTCAGTTTGCTCGAGTTTAACATACTGAAGCGCCAAACCATTTTGACTGACTGCCGTTAAGCACATTTCTGTGGTTTGAAAGGCTATATACCTGAGTGCGGTGCCATCTTTTTCTAATGCCGCTAAACATACTGCTATGCTTTTTGAACGGACAAAACGCAGTGAATTACTAGATTGCTGAATGGCCGCCAGGCAAATAACAGGAGACTGATCTCTGACATACCGCAAACTATCACCATTCTGTTGCACTGCCGCCAAACAAATAATAGGGGTTCTTTTAATGACGTACCTCAGAGCATCTCCCCGATGCTGAACAGCTGATAAACAAATTTCTGAGTTTTGGTTTTTTACATGCAACAGAGCTAACCCGTTCTGTCTCACTGCAGCTAAACATAGTTGTTGAGTTTGATTAATCACATACCGTAGAGCAAAACCATGCTGATTAACTGCCGCAAGGCAAATCTCTGGAGTCTGCTGACGAACAAACTGGAGTGCATATGAAGATCCCTTAATCGCCATTAAGCAAATATCATCGGTTTGCATTTGTACATGCTGAAGTGCTTGGCCATTTTGCTTTACTGCCGCCAGGCAAATCGTTGGCGTTTGATTTTTAATATGCTCTAGCGCGAAACCGTTGCTTTTTACTTTGGCTAATATAATTTTTGAATCGTCAGCTCTGTTGAAAAAAACAGTAAAAAGTATGGCCTTCAATTTCTGAGCCACTAAGTAAATTTTTTTATTCATGAGGCCTGGCTACTGTGGTTATCACGAGCTTTGTTTCGGCGGATTTCCTGCTTGCATATGTTATAAATATTTCTATCTCGAATATAGGTTAATGCATCTCTATTTTGGCTTGTGGCAGCCAAGCAAAGCGCCGGTGTTTGATCACGAACATACAATAAAGCTAAACCATTTTGTTTTACGGCGATCATGCACACCACATCTGATTGGTCTCGGACATATTGGAGGGCTTCACCTGACTGCTCAACCGCCACTCTGCATATTTCAGGGGTTTGATTGAGGATTGATAATAATGCGATACCGTCCTTTTTTACTGCAGTTATGCAGATACATGAGGTTTGGTCAGTCACATCAATAAGAGCTCGATGGTTTTGTTGGACCGCAGCAAGACAGATATCATCATTTTGGTATGTGACATCAATGAGTGCTAAGCCGTTTTGCCTTACCGCGGCTAAACAAATTTCAGGTGTTTGAGTTGCTACTAGACTGAGTGCCATCCCATTATTTTGAACAGAGGCCAATGCTATTTGATGGGTCTGATTAATCACATCATTTAAAGCCATCCCGTTTTGGTGACAGGCCGCAAGACAAATAATATCGCTTTGTTCGACCACATAGCGAAGAGATAGACCATCTTGTTTAACCGCGGCCAAACTGATTTGAAAATTTTGTTGTTCAACATATCGCAGAGCATCACCTTTTTGTTGAACCGCGAGGAGGCAAATTTCGGGGGTTTGATTGACCACATATTGCAGAGCGTTGCCATTGTTCTGAACCGCTTTAAGGCAAAGGTCATTATGCTGCTGTTCATCATAGAGGTAGCGAAGTGCCAATCCGTTTTGACATACAGCTGCCATACAAATTTCAGGTGTTTGTATGGCAGCATGACGAATAGCCATCCCATCTTGGCGGACTGCTGTTAGACAGGTAGTATGGTTAAATACTCTGACAAACTGCAAAGCATCGCCGTTTTGTTGAACAGCAGACATACAGGTTTCAAACTGAGGATCACGCACAAACTGTAGTGCAAGACCATTTTTTTGCACTGCTAAAAGACAAAGGTCCAACGGCTGATTATGACTGTATTGTATCGCTAGAGGATTCTGTTTAATAGCAGTCCTGCACACCTCGGTAGTTTGATTAAGGACATGCAATAAAGCCAACCCATTCTGCTGAACCGCCGTGGTGGCCACATCGGCAGACTGCTCTCGAATATGTTGAAGTGATAAACCATTCTGCTGAACAGCCTTAATGATATCCTGTCTTTTGAGGCCGTCGGTTACAGAGACTTTTCCTCTGAAAAGTAAAGTTCTCTTCTTTAGTAGCTTGCCCAATTGCTTTAGCAATTTTACCTCCAGCTTTTTCTAAGGATCTGCTTCAATAGTATTCTGGATTTGAACGTTTAACACAAGCTAACCACAAGATTTTTTTGTAAGATACCTTTTTATTCCAAACGCATAAATATTATGCTGACTGCTGTTTTAAATGGTTGCAGAATCAGGTTTTCATTGGAGCAAAAAAGAGGGGATGCCTAAAAAGACATCCCCTCTTACTTAATTAACAGACTAGAAAATAACTCTAGCTTGTTATGCTAATGTTCTGGTTAGAACATTAGAAGTTGTAACGATACTTAGCATACCAGTATGCACCACTGAAGCCCATTGGTGCAAAGGTACTGTACTTATTACCTACAGCAGCTACTGCCGTGTTGAGCAAGAAGCCGTCCCCGCCAATGATGTTGTGCATCTCGGTAGTTGACTGACCGTTGTTATCAAAAACATTATTACCACCGATCAAAATGCTTGAATTTTCATTGAAGTCATATGAAACTTCTAGGTCAACAACAAACTCTGAGTTAAATACGTAGGCATCAGGATTAGCAGTGATCTCAGCGTTACAACCGCTAGAGAAAACATCGCACTCAAACTGATCGAACCACTCATCATAGAAGCTAACACGCGCTAGAACTCTCCAGTCATCCATCATATGGTTCGCAGAAAGATTCCAACGAGTTTCCGGGGTAGTGTCTTCAATTTGCTTGACACGCTGTGCGTCGATCGTTGCAGCATTAAACGCAGTTACCTCAGTCTTGGTTGTGTTGTAAGCAAGATTGAAGTCAGTAGTGCCATTAGCCCAGTCAACGCTTCTTGAGATAACAATATCAACACCTTTAGTATTGGTGTCAAAATCATTGGTGAAGAAACGGAAGCGACGAAGATCGCCAGCACCTGGAACGCCTTCGGCTACCAAATCTGCAATATCAGCATCAGTTAGTTCAACTTCGGTGGATAAATTTAGACGATTCTCAACATCGATATCGAAAAAATCAACGGTAACATCAAATTCTCCAACAGACATAAACGCTCCGATGGTTATATTCGTTGCATCTTCTGGCGCCAGCGGCTTACCACCATTACGCAGTGCTACAGCACTAGTCGCAGGAATGGTTCCATTGTTGACTAGAACACCTGCAGATAGCTCAGTTGAGGTATTTGAGGTATTTGATTGTCCAGGCGTAGGAGCTTTAAAGCCCGTGCTGTAGGTTGCTCTTAAGCCAGCATCATCGGTCAACCTGAGGTTAGCACCAATTTTGTAATTGGTTGTGGTGCCAAAGTCATCAAAGTCTTCAAAACGTAAAGCTGATTGAATTAATAAAGAATCCGTAGCGTCCCACTCTGACTCTACATAAGCCGCGTAGTTGGTTCGCTCAAACTCACCCGATGTTTTCGCAGGGAATCCTGGGAAACCATTAGATGACGTGCTGAAGCCTTGTTCACCAAGACCACCATCAGTGTATGATTCTTCTTGTCCAGACCCTACTGTAAACTCTTCTGTTCGATACTCAGTGCCAAAGGCTACGTTAAATGTCTCACTCAACGAATAGGTAAAGTCAGCATTAAAGTTCATATCTACTTGCTGATAAAAACCAGGATCAAAATCACGTGGGGATAGAGGTCCCATGCTAGCATTAATGGAGTTGTTAATATGGAAGTCAGACTTGTGCTTTCCATAATAAGTGCTTACATCCCAACCTAGACCATTTTGGGCTTCACCTTTCAGACCAAACAAAAACGCTTGATCAGTAATTTTTCCGCCAAAGCGTGGAGTGAATCCACCGGGTATAGTCTCGTTAAAGTTAAAACAGTTATTGTCAGCAATAAGTCCTGCAACCGTTGCTGCGTTATACCCAACTCTGTATTGATCACAGTTTCCTGAGCCATCAGCTGTCATGTCAGCGACTAATAAATTACCATCACCATCGGCAAAAACACCAGGACGATTAGTTGGATTACGGAAGAAGAAACCGCCATCGACATACTTAGAATTCTTGTTAGTGTAACCATACATTTCAGTACCATTACCAAGATCTGCGCCAAAGTTAATGAAGACTTTCAGATCATTGTCAACAATCGGGCGGCCCCATACCATTGCAGGAGCCGGAACACCTTGAACGCCGGCGTCAATAAGCCCTTGCGCATCGCCACGTTGTTCTGATCGGCTAGTTGGATCCATACTGCCGTACTCAACAGTCAAGTTAACAAATCCATTGCTGCCAAGTTCGAATCCGCGATTGAAGCCGAGATAAGCCTGTTGTCCATCACCGGCGGCATATTCACCAGCTGTAATTTGCACAGTACCACCATCACTAGCATCTTTAAGATTGAAGTTAATTACACCGGCAATAGCATCAGAGCCATAAAGAGCAGACGCTCCATCTCGTAAAACCTCAACGTTTTTCAACGCAAGTGCAGGTATTGCTGCAGTGTCTGGTCCTTGAGAACCGTTAGAAATTCCGTTGCCTAGCCATGTAATAACAGATGCTCGGTGACGACGCTTTCCGTTGACTAGCAACAATGCATGATCTGGCGCCATGCCTCGCAGGTTTGCAGGTCGAACAAGCGTTGCCGCATCACTGATAGGCTGATCGTTAACTGAGTAAGAAGGTACTGAGTTACGCAGCAAGTTGCTTACATCTGTGTCGCCTTGGTTAGCCAGTTCACTTGCATTGATAACATCCACTGGTGCCGGCGTTTCGGTCGCAGAGCGTGCTTTGACGCGACTGCCTGTAGTAACAATTTCTTCTACCAAGCCGTCTTGTGCAAAAGCAATTGCCGGAGCCATAAAACTGCCCACAACAACAGCTGCCGCCATGCTGTTAAGTTTAAAAAATTTAGTCCTGTTCATACTTCTCCCCTAGAGAAATTAATGGAGTCCGGTGTATTTAAGCTGTGAGTCGATAAAAAAAAGACCCAAAAGAATACTACATTGATTTTGTTGAGATTTAAATGAAAATACATAAATAAGGTAATTTTCTTTCAAGTAAAAATCTAAAACATTGGAGATAGACCGACATAGTTTTGTGTTGCGCAGTAAGCAAAACTATTTACAACTCAAAAAAAAGAGATGCCTTGCGGCATCTCTTTGTGGTGTAAAACATCATAAAGAACAATGTCTAATTATGTTTAATTGTCACGCTAAACGTTTAGTTGGCAGTAACCTAATCAGGGTTACATCGCGCATTTAAAAGCTATAGGTGGATTTGGCATACCAAAAGGCACCTTCTATGCCAAATGGCGAGGTCTCATAAAATACACCACCCCAATTATTACCAGCTAAGCCTGCATCAACCATTCCTTTAGACCCTTCTAATCGTTCAGCGTCTTGATTAAATATATTTTGACCGCCTATACTAAATGATAGTCTTTCGGTTGCCGTAAAAGCTAATTCCATATCAATTGTTACTGCCGCATCAGCATCGGTACCGATACCGTCGACATGAACTGCATAATAATCACCGAAGTAGTTCGCTCGTACAAATGCATTGAATCTGTCCCATTCTTGCACCATTGTGAAGGTGGCACGATAATTAGGCAGTCCTTTTTCCAGCCGATCTATTTTAAGCTCATCAGTATATTGACCTACATCAGAAACTTCTGTTTTAGTATAATTTAACGCGGCACTAAAATCAGTAGTACCACTAAGTAGCTCAGTAGCATAGGTGGCAACAAGATCGAACCCACTGGTTTCGGTATTAAAGTCATTAGCAAAAAACTTAACTGAACCGAGTAACTCGGGATTGGGAATGCCATAATCTTCCATGGCGGCAATTTGTGATGACGTCGGTGCGGCATCGACAGTCAAAGAGAGGCGATCATCAACGGCGATTTGAAATGCATCAACAGTTACCTCCAACTCGCCAAAGGTCAAGACTGCACCTAACGCAAAGCTAGTGGACTCTTCTGGTTGCAACTGTCCTTCTCCGAGTTGAAAGCTTGGAAGAACCTGTGCCTGAACTAGTTCGCCATCAACCAAGGTCGTGGATGAGTTAACTACATTAGCTTGGCCTTGAGTAGGCGCCCTGAATCCGGTGCTATGAGAGCCGCGAAGCGCTAGATTTTCCAGTAATTGATAGTTAAAGGTTAATTTGTAGTTAGTCGTGTCACCAAAGGTTGTATAGTCTTCGTACCGCAATGCGCCGCCGACAAGTAAATTGTCAGTAATTTGAGATTCGATGTCTCCATAAAACGCATAGTTACGTCGAGTAAAATCACCCGCTGAAGCAGGAGAGAAGCCAGGAAATCCATGTGACCCCACATTGAAACCTTGTAGAGCATAATCACCGGCGATCCAAGAAGCTTCCTCCCCAGCAGTCACCGAGAAAGTAGTTTCACGCCATTCCACGCCACCTGCCACACTGGTCTGCCCATACTGTTTTTGCAAATCAATATTTAAAGCTTTAGCTAACTGAGTATAACCACCAGTATCAAAGTCACGCTGTGTATCAGGTCCTAGTGATGGATTAATTGTATTGTTAAGCCCAAATCTTGACTCGTTACGACCAACAGAGCCACTGATATCATAATGAACACCATCCATTGAACCGCCCGTGATATCTCCTCTAGTTCCTATGGTGATCGAGCTATCGGCGATATTTCCGATAAATCTCGGAGTATAGCCACCCGGAGCTATTTGATTGTGAATATAACAATTTGGATTGGCTATAATTTCATCGCGAAGCACATAGTCGGAAGGATCTACATTGATCGGACAGTCGCCAGAGAGGTCGCCGGTTACGTCAGCAATCAAGCGATTGCCGTCAGCATTAGTAAAAACGCCGCCTCGGCCGTCTGGATTCCTGTAATAGAAGCCACCATCGATATCTCGCTCTGAATAGTTACCAAACAGATATGCTTCGCCGCCATTACCAAGATCTAAGCCAGAATTGAAAAAGAAAGTAACGTCGTCATCTACCTTCGGTGCACCCCAGATTTGTGCTGGATCAGCCACTGCTGTATTACCATTATCAATCAACAATTGAGCGTCTGGGCGTTGTAAGCTGCGAGACGTGGCTTCGTTATCTTTCATCTGAAAACTAAGGTTTACAAAACCGTCATCGGTCAGCGGCAAGCCTATATTCCCTGCTAGTACTCTGGTAGCACCATCGCCTGCTTGAAATTCACCTTGTTTGACCATTAGGCTGCCTCCCTCGGATGCATCATTGAGTACAAAATTAATTACCCCAGCAATAGCGTCCGACCCATATTGTGCAGAAGCACCATCGCGCAGGACTTCTACTTGTTTAAGAGCAATACTTGGTATGACAGAAATATCAGGACCCTGCGCACCATCATTTGTTCCACCACCTAAGAAAGCGATTACTGAAGCTCGGTGTCGACGCTTACCATTTACCATGATAAGAGTGTTATCTGATGGCAGGCCGCGCAAGTTTGCCGGGCGGATCATGCTTGCTGCATCGCTGATGGGTTGCAGATGAACATTTAAGGATGGCACTGCGCCTTGGAGCTGCATTAATAGATCATTGCTTCCAGCTTTACCAAGCTCGTCTGCGTTAATGACGTCAACTGGTACTGGCGATTCTGCGACAGATCGAGGTGCGCCGCGAGATCCCACAACAACAACTTCCTCTAACGTTGCAGTAACTTCTGCGGCACTTACCGCCCCAGAAGTGAGTGTGCCGGTGGCAATAACTGCCGCAGCCAAAACGTTTAATTTGTTACCTTTTTTGATGTTATGCATAATTTCTTCTAAACCCCTGTTAAAACGGTTAAATGTAGACTATGAATGTTTGTGTTAACCTTTTGTGTCATATCAGCAAAAGACTCATTTATTTCAATTGTTGATACCTGTTTAAAATAGATGAGTTTTGGTTATTTCGACGGTAATTTGCGTAAGAAAAGGCTGTCTGCGTCAAAATAGTGAATAAAAGTTTATTTGATGGTCTTTTTAGATTTTTAGTCTGCCCAGATAGACCCACTAGACTGAGCTTTGATATTCATGCCTAACATATTTGTGTTTGGGTTATGACACTAAGGGCCTGTTGCAGTTATTTTACCTGACAAGGTTTTTGTCGATGTTTTGCTCACATTATGCTTTGTCGACACTAGCGTCGCCAATTGGGGCAGGCCGCTGGTTGGTTAAGTCATTATTGGTTACACTATTAGCGGTAATCCGGTGTTGATGTTAGCGGTTTGTGTGGTTGATAACGTTTGTTCTAGGTAAGATTTGCAATTTTAAGAAGACTGTATGGAGATGCCTTTGACCACAGATCAGTTGTTTATGACCAGAGCTTTAGAACTTGCTCAGTGCGCTGCTGACCAGGGTGAAGTGCCAGTAGGCGCGGTTATTGTGCATAAAGGGAAAATAGTGGGGGAAGGCTACAATCAACCTATTACTCGTTGCGATCCTACCGCGCATGCAGAAATCGTGGCGCTGCGTGCGGCAGCTATTAGCACCAATAATTACAGGCTTCCAGGCTGTGATCTATATGTCACCATAGAGCCCTGTACTATGTGTGTTGGCGCATTAATGCATGCGCGAATAAATCGTATTATTTTTGGAGCCGCTGAGCCACGGGCGGGGGCGCTGGTGAGTCAATTACAGTTAGCCGAAAACGGACCTTATAACCATGCTATTAGATGGCATGGCGGGGTATTAGCCGATCAGTGCAGTCTACTAATAAAACATTTTTTCAAACACAAAAGAGCGCTTCAAAAACAGTCTAACGCGGTAGTTTAGAGTGTTTATATCATCTTAGTAGTTTGAATTACATGCGGGTTAAATAGTGGGCATGCTATTGTGCTCCCAGGCATTTTTGTTGACGCTATTTTCTTGGTTAATGCCGTCCAATTTTTGTTGCGAGCGAGATAATAGTTGAAGGTAGTGTCGGTAATATTGAATATTGGCAACGTACAGCACCGGCTCTGCCCCTCGAGCATACCCATATTTACTAGTGACATAGAATTTTTTGTTGCTTAATTTGGGTAAGTATTGGCTGACATCTGACCACAAATCGGGATTATTTCCCCCTTTTTGAGTCAAAATTCGGGCATCCTCCAAATGGCCAAAACCAACATTATAAGCGGCAAGAGCAAGTAATGTTCTGTCTGGTTCGGTTATTCTTTTGGGTAGTCGATTCCTAAGTTTAATTAGATAGGCCGCACCACCGTCTAGACTCTGCTGGGTATTAAGTCGGTTGGAAACACCCATTTCTCGGGCTGTTCCTAGCGTTAGCATCATTAATCCTCTAACACCTGTTGGTGATTTTGCACGAGGATTCCAATGCGATTCTTGATAGGCAATTGCTGCTAACAACTGCCAGTCCAATGCGTATTTTTGAGCGGTTCGGCGAAACATTGATTCATAGTCTGGTAGACGTTTGGTGACTAACTCCCCCAGTTGTTTTGAGTCTGCTACAGAAAAGCGATCACTATGATTTAAGAGTTCGCGCTTAAGTTTGGCAAGTTTTCCACTGTTCTTAAACGTGTGCAAGAATTGATTCGCTGCAGCAACTAAGGTGCCATCCCCATGACGAGGAAACGCCCAGGCCATTGATTGAGCCGTAGAGATGTCAAAAGCTAAGGCGGCGCTGGGGTATATGTGCCGACTAACCAAATAAGCAATAGAATCTACAATCGCGTAGTCAATATCGCCACGGTGTACCATTTCCATCAATTCAAACATTTCTAAATCGTCTTGCTCACGCCAGCGCAGAAAGGGCTTCTCCATTTTAAGTTGCCACAGGCGCTCGCTATGGGATGAACCCATTATTACTACTAAATTACCACTAATTTGATCTATGCTTCGCGGCTTCTTTTTACCTCGACCGTAGATTAATTGTTGCGTCACATCTAGATAGGCATCAGAAAATACTAATGATTCACTGCGCAATGGCGTCTTTACAATATTAGAAGCAGCAAAATCCCCTTGTGGACCCCCGATAGATAGTAGTAAGCCTCTTAAGCTATTTTTTGTATTAATTTTTAACTCTACGTTTAGACTGTCGGCGAAGGCTTTTGCAAGAATATATTCAAATCCATTCTGACCTCTTCCGTCCTCGTAAAAGGTAGTTGGACCGGGAGTAGTCAACATTGTTATTGACCCTCTATTTTGAATCCTTTCAAGATCAGATAGTTGATTACTACTAGGAAGGTAGAGTACCAGGCACAACGCGAGCAGAAGAAGCATTACACGATTGCGCATTTTTCGAACTTTTTTCGATAGTTGTCGCATAAATCCCCAAGGGCTTTTCGCCTTTTTGAGTGGTGATTGCCACATTTTTTTTCTCACCTTGACGATTGTACATGCTTTCGGAAATTCTATCTGCCAAAGCGTTTATTTTTCCGTTAGAATACTCCCCTTTTAATCTATAAGATCTTGAGACTAACATCCATGCTGATCCTGAATGGTGCATCACCTCTCTCTGCGTTTCGTCGCGAAAAACTAGTGCAAAAATTACAGCTATGTGAGCCCTCTGTAAGGTCAGTTACCGCTGAGTATATGCACTTTATTGATGAAGTTGAGTCTCTAGATTCATCAAGTGTTGATACGTTAAAAGCACTACTGACCTATGGTCCTAAACAACAACTAGTTGATCGTGCAGGAAGCCTCTTGTTGGTCGTTCCGCGTCCGGGAACAATTTCACCTTGGTCTAGCAAGGCCACCGACATAGTGCACAACTGTGGTTTGAGTAATGTTGTGCGAGTAGAGCGGGGAGTGGCCTACTATGTTGACACCTCTGAGATCCTTTCTAACCAGCAGCTTGAAAGGATTGGTGAGTTGTTAAGTGATCGAATGGTAGAAGCTGTTTTTATGAAAATAAATGATGCCAAAGCGTTGTTTAGTCAAAAGCCTCCGTCACCTTTAACTCAGGTCGATATTCTCAATGGTGGGGTGGATGCGTTAAGCCAGGCAAATATCAGTCTAGGATTGGCCTTGGCTGATGATGAAGTCGAGTATCTTGTTGATAATTTCACTGCACTGCAACGGAATCCGTCAGATGCTGAGCTGATGATGTTTGCTCAGGCAAATTCTGAACACTGCCGACATAAAATATTTAATGCCAGTTGGACTATCGACGGTGTTGCTCAAGATCATTCATTGTTCGGCATGATTCGAAATACCAATGCCGTGGGCGGTGAGAATGTTCTGTCAGCTTACTCAGACAATGCTGCAGTAGTTAAGGGTTCCCTTGGTGGTCGTTTCTACCCTGATCCTGTTACTCGCAGGTATGGGTATAGCCAAGAACCGGTCCACTTGTTAATGAAAGTTGAAACTCATAATCATCCTACAGCTATAGCGCCATTTTCTGGTGCAGGCACTGGTTCTGGTGGTGAAATTCGTGATGAGGGTGCTGTCGGGCGTGGGTCAAAGCCAAAGGTTGGCTTGGTAGGTTTTACGGTGTCTAACCTACAGATTCCTTGTTTCATTCAACCCTGGGAGCAAGATTATGGGAAACCAGACCGTATAGTGTCTGCTCTGGATATTATGATTGACGGGCCCATTGGTGGCGCCGCTTTTAATAATGAATTTGGTCGTCCCAATATCTGTGGATACTTCAGAACATTTGAGATGGATTTTGATGGTCAGCGGCGCGGCTACCATAAACCGATAATGATAGCTGGTGGTTATGGCAATATCCGCGAAGATCATGTTGATAAGCCAGAATTTGAGTCTGGTGCACAATTGATTGTGTTGGGTGGCCCTGCAATGCTGATTGGTTTGGGGGGTGGTGCTGCATCGTCCATGACAACAGGTACGAGTTCTGCGGACTTAGACTTTGCCTCGGTACAAAGACAGAATCCTGAGATGGAGCGTCGCTGCCAAGAAGTCATTGATGCCTGTTGGCAGTTAGGTGACATAAATCCTATCGCTTTTATTCATGATGTTGGTGCCGGTGGGCTCTCTAATGCCCTGCCAGAGTTGGTAAAAGATGGTGGTACTGGGGGTCGATTTAATCTTCGTGCGGTGCCTAACGATGAGCCCGGTATGTCCCCTGTAGAAATCTGGTGTAATGAGGCCCAAGAACGTTATGTGTTAGCCATAATGCCGGAAGATGTAAGTCGATTTGTAGCAATTTGTACTCGAGAAAGATGCCCCTATGCTGTTGTCGGTGAGGCCACAAAAGAAAAATCGATTACCTTGGTTGATGATCATTTTAACAATAAACCTGTAGATCTACCTATGTCGGTGTTATTTGGAAAAACGCCAAAAATGCATAGGCATGCATCCGCAGTAAAGCCTAGTAAAGAAGTATTTTATGGCGTTGACACCAATCTAAACGAGGCGGTATTTCGTGTTTTGCGCCATCCATCGGTAGCAAGTAAAAGTTTTTTAATTACCATCGGTGATCGCAGCGTGAGTGGCATGGTGGCCAGAGATCAAATGGTAGGACCTTGGCAAGTGCCAGTGGCAGACTGCGCGGTAACCACGGTAACCTATGATACTTATGCTGGAGAAGCAATGGCTATGGGTGAGCGTACACCTCTGGCATTGGTAAATGGTCCTGCGTCTGGACGTATGGCTATTGGTGAGGCGTTAACCAACATTTGTTCGGCGCGCATTGGCTCTTTAAAAGATGTTAAATTATCGGCAAATTGGATGTGCGCTGCTGGATCCCCTGGAGAAGATGAGAAGCTATACCGCACTGTGGAGGCGGTGGGGATGGACTTTTGTCCTAAGTTAGGAATCACTATTCCTGTGGGCAAAGATTCAATGTCGATGCGAACCTCATGGCAAGATGACGATTCTGAAAAATCCATTACTTCTCCCTTGTCTCTTATTATCACTGGGTTTTCACCTGTGCTTGATGTGCGAAAAACAGTTACCCCTGAGCTGCGCACAGATTGCGGCAAAACGGAGTTGTTGTTGCTCGATTTGGGTCTTGGTAAAAATAGATTGGGCGGGTCGATTCTAGCTCAAGTATATTCTAATTTTGGCTCAAATGTACCTGATGTAGATCAACCCGAGGCGTTACTAGGGTTCTTCAATACTATGCAATCTTTGATTGAGAGTGGAGATATTCTTGCCTATCACGATAGGTCCGATGGAGGGCTTCTTACCACTGTCGCTGAAATGAGTTTCGCCGGGCATGTTGGTGTTTCTATTGATATTTCTGAGAGTTTGAATGCAGGTCAAGATAGCAGTATTGCTGTTCTGTTTAATGAAGAGTTAGGGGCTGTTGTTCAGGTCGGTACTGACCGATCTAAGGATATTCTTGCGCTATTTGCTAGTGTTGGTGTGCCGGGTTCAATATTAGGTATTGTTAATAACACTGATGCCATAACTATTTCCGCCGATGGGTTAACTATTTTTTCTGAACCTCGCAATGTGCTTCAGAGCGCTTGGAGTGAGACCTCATTTCAGATTGCCTCTTTGAGAGATAATGCCGAATGTGTTGACGAAGAATTTCAACGCATTACATCTAACGACGCTGGTCTATCTGTTGCTCTTACCTTTGATCCCAATGAAGATATCTGCGCGCCCTATATAGCAACTGGTGTCAGACCTAAGGTGGCCATAGTGAGAGAGCAGGGTGTTAATAGTCATCTTGAGATGGCGGCAGCTTTTGATCGAGCAGGTTTTGCTGCGGTAGATGTTCATATGAGCGATTTACTTGCTAACCGAACTTCCCTCGCTGATTATTCGGGTCTAGTGGCCTGTGGCGGATTTTCCTATGGCGATGTCCTAGGGGCAGGTGAAGGCTGGGCTAAAACTATCTTATTTAATAACCAATTGAGAGATCAATTCGAAGGTTTCTTTCACCGTTCAGATTCCTTCAGTTTGGGCGTCTGCAATGGCTGTCAGATGCTGAGTAATTTGAAGTCTTTGGTGCCAGGTGCGCAGCTATGGCCTCGATTTGTTCGCAACCTTTCAGAGCAGTTTGAAGCGCGATTTTCGCTGGTTAGAGTGGAGTCCTCCTCTTCTGTTCTATTGCGTGGTATGGCAGGTTCAATAATGCCTATTGCGGTTTCTCATGGAGAGGGTAGGACAGAGTTTTCAGCACTTGCTGATGCGGCAGCTTTAGATAATAGTCAGCAGGTGGCCTTACGATTTCTGGAAAATGATCTTCAGATTGCTTCTCGTTACCCCGCTAATCCCAATGGTTCTGATAATGGTGTTACAGGTATTTCTTCAGCTGATGGTCGTGTAACCTTGATGATGCCGCATCCAGAGCGAGTATTTAGGACCGTACTTAATTCTTGGCATCCTCAAGACTGGGGTGAGGATAGCGGTTGGATGCGTATATTTAGAAATGCCCGCCAGTTTGTGGACTAGTATTGCTATATTGATATGTTTTTGTAGGGTGGTCATTACCCATAATTTCCAGAGGAAGCTGGCTTAATGAATAAAATTAAAAATGAGCCTAATTTACTGAAAAAAGCACTGCAGGTCGGCGCCGTCTACGCCAAAAAACGTGGCTATGGAGAGATAGAAGAGCAGGATGCTGTAAAATTAAAGGTTGAGTTTATTTATCGGGTTCTTACTGAAGACAAGTTAATTCAGCCTTTGGCAAAAGATCAAATCAGTGACCCGAATATGCGTCATAAATTGGCCCTTTGGATTGCTCGCCAGCTACCTGCAGATCATCCGTTATTGAAATAGTATGGCTCAGATAATTAACAAACGTTTTAGTTGCGTTTGTGTATCTTAATATAATGATTCTTGTGTTAAACTTTGAGCGAGTTGACTAGACAATCGCTGTACTGAATTCTCCATTTCTCGCTAGCGTTTTATGGGGAGCGGTATAGAGGAAAGTCCGGGCTCCAAAGGGTAGAGTGCCAGGTAACGCCTGGGGGGCGAGAGCCTACGGAAAGTGCCGCAGAGAGTAGACCGCCGATGATTCGCTCGCGAACACAGGTAAGGGTGAAAGGGTGCGGTAAGAGCGCACCGCGCTATTGGCAACAATAGTGGCAGGGTAAACCCCACTCGGAGCAAGACCAAATAGGTTTCCATATGGCGCGGCCCGCGTTGGGAACGGGTAGGTTGCTTGAGGCAAGTGGTGACGCTTGTCCCAGATGAATGATTGTCCACGACAGAACCCGGCTTATCGGTCAACTTATAAATTGCTACAGAAAAACAAAAAGGCTAGTAGATATCTACTAGCCTTTTTGTTTTTGGCGTAGACGCAAAAAATTGATATAAAAATAATTTTTTTTATACCAAAAACGTCCTAAAAATCTATAAGCTAGAAGTTACTTTAACTTATCGTGGTACTTTTCTGTTTTATATTGTTAAAAAATAGAACCTCTCTCGAGTCTTTGGTGGGGAATATAGATATCGTCGGAACTCACTGATTTTATTGAATTTTTATCATTCTTTAGCGCTTGACATTCATCCTGTGCAGCAATAGTGTGGGCATATGGGAAAAAGTGGTGAAAAGTGGCTTAAAAGCGTGTCAATAATTAAGAAAGGGTAAAAATGTTTAGAGGTAGCGATCCGATTAATATGGATGCGAAAGGTCGAATGGCAATTCCGACCCGCTATCGTCGCTTGTTGTCCGAGATTTGTGGTGGGGAGCTAGTAATTACAATTGACATGAAATCAACCTGCTTAACTTTATCGCCATTGCCTGAGTGGAAAAAATTTGAAGAAAAAGTGGCTGCTTTGCCAGCGCTCGATGATCTTGGCGAGATGCTGAGTCGCTTTGTGGTCGGTCAGGCTAAAGACGCCCAGCTTGATGGTAGTAGTCGTATATTAATTCCATCAGAGCTCAGAGATTACGCTCAAATTGATAAAAAACTTATTTTGGTTGGTCGGACCCAGAGACTAGAGATTTGGGCCGAGGACAACTGGAATATTGAGCGAGAAAAATCACAAGAAAATTACAGAGGCATGCTGAGTAATCGAGAAAGTATGTCAGATGCGCTAAAGAATCTATCTTGGTAAAAGATGGGGGGTTTTGTGGTTGAGCATATAACAGTATTGTTGCAAGAAGCGATTGATGCACTGGTTGTAGACGCGGATGGCTTCTATGTGGACGCAACGTTCGGCCGCGGAGGTCATAGTGCTCAGCTGATTGCCCAGTTGTCAGAGCAAGGATCTATTTTAGCTATCGATAAAGACCCCCAGGCAATTGCGTCAGGCAATGAACGCTTTGTACGAGAGGATCGTTTGAATCTCGTTCATGGTAGTTTTTCGGATTTAGCTGATTTTGTCGAGGCGGCGGGGTTTAAGGGTAAAGTCTCTGGTATTTTATTGGATTTGGGTGTCTCCTCGCCGCAGTTAGATGAGGCTGGCAGGGGCTTTAGTTTTATGCGCGACGGCCCTTTGGATATGCGCATGGACACCTCTAAAGGGTTATCTGCCGCGCAGTGGCTTGCGGACGCCTCTGAGGATGATATCGCAAGAGTTATTAAGGACTATGGCGAGGAACGGTTTGCCCGGCGCATGGCTTCGGCTATTGTGCGAGAAAGAGCCAAACAGCCAATTACTAGCACCGTTCAGTTGGCCTCAATACTTTCTGCGGCGCATCCCGCATGGGAACGGGGGCGTCATCCTGCCACCAAAGCTTTTCAGGCAATTCGAATCTTTATAAATCGCGAACTTGAAGATCTAGATGTAGTTCTAGGTCAGGTTATTGATCTATTAAAGATTGGCGGTCGACTAGTAGTTATTAGCTTTCACTCGCTGGAGGATCGGCGCGTTAAGCGCTTTATTCGTGATCAAGAGCGAGGTATTAAGTTGCCCAAACATCTTCCCATTAAGGATGTTGATCGTGGTGTTAGATTAAAAAAAGTAGGTAAAGCGGTTAAGCCATCTACTTTTGAGGTAGACAGCAATATTAGATCTCGTAGTGCCGTTATGCGCATAGCGGAAAGGATTGCTTGATATGACTTATTCTGAATCCTCTAACTTTCTTTCAATCCCCATACAGATTTTAGTGCTCTGGGTCGCGGTTGTTATGACCGCAATATCGGTGGCCTATGTGAGCCATCTTTGTAGAGAGCGGTATGCAGAGCTAGTTATGTTAGAGGCTAAATCAAACCAACTGCAAGTTGATTATGGACGTTATCTTTTGGAGCAAAGTGCTTGGGGTTCTCTGCAGCGCATTGAGACCTCCGCTATTGATAAATTCAATATGCACAATCCGCTATCAAGTGAGATTGTCATTGTGAGAAGCAGTCGGTAACCCACTGTATTAGATGTATTAAATATTAGGTAAGTTATTAAAAGGTAGAGTGAAAACGTGGCCAAAAAATCGGTAAAAGCAGTTATACCGCGATGGCGTTACTACTTAGTAATGTTGTTTTTGGCCTCCCTGCCACTAATGCTTTTAGGCAAAATAGCGCAATTGCAAATTCTGCCCAGTGAGGCGCGCGGGGTTGATTTTTTACAATCGCAGGGCGATAACAGATCTATTCGAACGGTGGTGATTCCTGCTTATAGGGGTGTTATTACCGACAGAAATGGCCAACCACTAGCCGTTAGCACGCCTGTTGCAGCAGTCTTTGTAAACCCTCAGCAAATCCAAGAAAAAGACATAGCGCGACTATCTGACGAAATGGGGTTAGTTGAGAGTCAGTTGAAGAGTCGTTTAAGTCGATACCGTCATAAGTCATTTATGTATCTTGCCAGACAGTTGCCCATTGACAGGGCAGAGCGCATTTTAGATTTAAATATTGCTGGTGTTTCGGTCGAGAGAGAATATAAGCGATTTTACCCTGCGGGTGAAGTTACTGCGCAGCTAGTGGGTGTCACCGATATTAATGACAATGGTCAGGAGGGCATAGAGCTTGCCTATGATACCTGGCTGACGGGTGAATCTGGTGCAAAAAAGGTGGTAAAAGACCGGGCTGGAAGAGTGATTAATGATATTTCTTTAATCAATCCTGCTAGGCCAGGGGAGGAGTTGCGACTGAGCATAGATTTGCGTGTCCAATATGCCGCTTACAGGGCGTTGAAAAAAGCTGTGCAAAAGCATAATGCCAAGTCAGGCTCTATCGTAATACTTGATGTCCGCTCCGGTGAAGTATTAGCTATGGTTAATCAACCATCATTTAATCCAAATGATAGAGTCAACTTAAGTCAGAGTGCTGTTCGCAATCGCGCCATGACCGACCTTATGGAGCCTGGCTCCACTGTAAAACCTTTTACTTTACTGGCCGCTCTAGAGAGCGGTCGGTTTTCCGCGGAGAGCCTCATCGAAACTAGTCCAGGTTATTTAAAGGTGGATTATAAAACCTTTGTTGATCCTGTAAATTATGGTCAATTGGATTTAGCTGGAATTTTAATTAAATCAAGTCAGGTCGGTACTACCAAGATTGCATTAGCTTTAGATCCGCAGTCCACTCGTGATCTATTTCAAAGAGTTGGCTTTGGTGAAGTTATAGGCAGTGGTTTTCCTGGTGAGACTATGGGTAGCTTGCCCGCTTATCAAACATGGGACCCTGTGACGCAGGCAACCTTCGCGTTTGGCTATGGCTTGAACGTTTCTCCCCTTCAGTTGGCAAGAGCATACGCTGTATTAGCCAACAATGGTGTACGCAAAGAGGTGTCCTTGGTGGCACTTGATTCTGCCCCTGACAGTGAACGTGTCATTGATATTGAGATATCAAAACAAATTAAATTAATGTTGTTAGCGGCCAGTGGTGACAAAGGCACCGGAAAACGAGCGATGATTGATGGCTATTCAGTGGGCGGCAAGACCGGTACATTGCACAAGGTTAAGCGTGGTGGCGGTTATGATGAAAATCGTTACATGTCTGCTTTCGCTGGTCTTTCGCCAGTTGATAATCCTAGGCTAGTTACTGTAGTGGTTATTGATGAGCCCAGCGATGGTGACTACTTTGGAGGGCTTGTTGCAGCACCAGTTTTTTCTGAGGTGACTGGTAATGCTCTCCGGTTAATGCAAGTTACACCTGACCGAATTGATGAAAGTCGAACACTTGCTACGACCTCTTCCCTTGCTACCAAGCGAGGTGACTCATGACAGCTGAACTAACTCAAACCTCAATGATGCTGGCTACTTTGCTTGCTGATCAGCACCACTCCAAGGTTTGCCCCTCGGTGTGGGTGTCAGGGATTACTAGTAACAGTCAAGACGTAAAGCCAGGTTATGTTTTTATTGCTCTGAAAGGTCTATCAGAAAATGGAATGGACTATATTCCGCAAGCTATTGAATTAGGAACAGCGGCGATATTGGTTGATTTTGCCGATATTAACAATGCCAGCACCTACCTTTCTGATCAGGCCGATCATCGATTGATCCCTATTGTAGGCGTGCAATCCTTGCGTTTATCGTTGTCTTCAATTGCTGGAAAATTTTATGACAATCCTTCTCATCGATTGAGGCTTGTAGCCGTTACTGGTACTAATGGTAAAACTACCTGTGCGCAGCTGTATGCTGATATATCTTCTCGCTTAAAGACCGTCCTGTCAGCACAGGCAGGTGAATCTGGTTTTGTGGGTACCTTGGGTCATGGTATTGCTAACAAGCCTGATGTTAGCCCGTTAGTAGAATCCAGTCAGCCATCACTAAAATCGCCTTTGACAACGCCCGATGCCATCTCTATGCAGAGAATTCTTGCTGATCTTGAATCAAAGGGCTGCAATGAAGTAGCGCTTGAGGCATCTTCTCATGCACTTGCGCAGGGGCGTATTGCGGGGCTACTAGTTGATACAGCGATATTTACAAATTTGAGTAGAGATCATCTTGATTATCACGGTAATCTGGAAACCTATGCGGCTGCTAAGCGTTCCTTATTTAGTATGCAGGGCATAAAAAATGCGGTTATTAATATCGATGATAGTGTTGGAAAGTCGATCTTATTAGGATTGGATCCTGCAATAAGAGCAGTGACATTTAGCTTGGAGAATATTACTGCGGATATTTATTGTCGCAAAATATCGCTCACCCCTAGGGGTATTAGCGCCTTGATTCAAACCCCTTGGGGTTCTGGTCAAATTAGCTCGAATCTTTTAGGTAAGTTCAATTTAAGTAATGTACTTGCGGTTATAGCAGCAGCTGTCGTTCAGGCATCTGGATCAGAATATAAAAATTTCACTAAAATATTAGCGCTACTGCCGGAACTTAAGCCTGTTGTGGGTCGTATGGAAATGGTTAGGAACAATAAGGGCCCTGCAGTGATTGTTGATTATGCGCATACTCCAGATGCTTTAGACAAGGCACTCCATGCACTTCGATTACATTGTAAAGGGCAGCTCTGGGTAGTGTTCGGGTGCGGCGGTGATCGCGATACTGGCAAGCGCAAGGAAATGGGAGCCGTAGCGTCAAAAAGTGCTGATCAAATCATAGTCACTTCTGATAATCCTCGTACTGAAGACCCGACCAAAATTATTGAAAATGTTGTTTCTGGCACCTTCGGTAAAGTTAATCTTGAACAGGATCGTCGCGCAGCAATAAATCTAGCAATAACTAATGCGGCGCAAGATGATATTGTTTTAATTGCTGGGAAAGGCCACGAAAACTATCAAATCATTGGTAATGAAAGGTTTCCATTTAGTGATCAAGTAGAAGCGCAGCTAGCACTGTCAAATCTTGATGGCGCTAATTCGTTTGGAGTACCCACTTGATGCTCTCTATGAATCTCACAGAATTGGCAGCACAGTATGGAGGTACGTTGGTAAATCCAGGGGTAGGATTTTCTACTGTTTCAATTGACAGTCGATCTATCAAGTCTGGGGATTTATTTGTAGCCATTGAGGGAAATAATTTTGATGGCCATATGTTTTTAAATAATCTAAGTGGTACAGCGTCTGGTGCAGTTGTTTCAAAGTATGCAGATACTTTAAATATACCTCAGTGGGTAGTTCAGGATACTACTAAGGCGCTTGGTGATATTGCTAGATGTCGACGAGATCAATTTCTTGGTCCACTTATTGCGCTCACAGGGAGTTCGGGTAAGACCTCGGTAAAAGACGCCATTGCTATGATTTTGTCTCAGACTCACAAAGTACATGCAACTAGCGGCAATCTTAATAATCATTATGGCGTACCTTTGACTCTGTTGGAAATGGATCAATACGCTGATATTGCCGTGATTGAAATGGGTGCTAGCGCTGTGGGTGAAATTGATTATCTGTGTTCTATTGCCAAGCCGGATATTGCTCTAGTGAATAACGCACAAAGTGCGCATATTGAGGGATTCGGGAGTTTAGAGGCTATCGCTGATGCCAAGGCTGAGATCTATGCCTGTCTGGGGCCAGCGGGAATTGCGGTGGTTAATATTGATCAGCCCTGGGTGGGAAAATGGCTATCTATTGTCGGTGAGCGACCATATTTGACTTTTTCAGTTAGCGACGCTTCAGCCAATATTTTTGCTAGAGAGATATATGACAATGGGGACGGATATTTTCGTTTTGAGCTCGTTATTAGACCATTAAATAACGGTACTTGCGAAAAATCCTTAGTACAATTAAAGATTCCTGGAAGACATTCGGTAAGTAACAGTTTAGCAGCAGCTGCCTGCAGCTATGCTGTTGGCGTCAACATTACTCAGATTGTGAGTGGTTTGGAGAAAATGAGTGATATTAATGGTCGTCTGCAGCAATACAAAATCTCTGAGACCTTCAGGCTTATTGATGATAGCTACAATGCCAATCTGGACTCGTTTAAAGCTGCTATCGATGTTCTAGCCTGCGCAAAGGATCATTGTATTTTGGTAATGGGTGACATGGGTGAGCTAGGTGAACAGTCTGTAACTATGCATCAACAGGTCGGCCAGTACGCTAAAAAATCAGGTATAAATAGTCTTTATAGCATCGGCTTGGATAGTGAGTATGCCTGTGCTGAGTTTGGTGGCTCACACTTTTCAGATAAAAACACTTTATTGATGTCTCTTGTTCAGCAGGTGGAACAATTTGCTACCAATGGAGAGAGCTTGACGGTTTTAATTAAAGGATCCCGAAGCGCTAACATGGAGTTTTTTGTCAACGGATTGATAAATAGAGGTAAGGCCCTATGTTAGTTTGGTTGGCTGATTATTTGAGTAATTTTTACAGCCCTTTTTCGGTTGTTCAATACCTGACGCTACGTGGCATTTTGGCGGTTATAACTGCATTGATTATTAGCTGGGTGGCCGGCCCGTGGGTTATTCAGAAACTTAATGATCTTCAAATGGGTCAAGCTATTCGTAGTGATGGCCCTCAGTCCCATCTTAAAAAGGCCGGGACTCCTACCATGGGTGGCGCCTTAATTTTATTGGCCATGTTCGTCAGTATATTATTTTGGGCAGATTTGAGTAATCGTTATGTATGGATTGTACTTGGCACCACCCTTGCTTTTGGCTTAGTGGGATGGGTGGATGATTACCGCAAGGTGGTTGAAAAAAATCCGCGAGGATTAACCGCACGGTGGAAGTATCTTTGGCAGTCTCTATTTGGTCTAACGGCGGCCAGTGCACTCTACTATACGGCGCAATTGCCTGCTGAAACTGAGTTAATTGTACCGTTCTTTAAAGATATTGCTTTGCAGATGGGTCCAGCCTATATCCTTTTGACATATTTTGTCATCGTCGGCACCAGTAATGCAGTGAATCTTACTGATGGTCTTGATGGTTTAGCCATCTTGCCTGCTGTAATGGTAAGCGGTGCTCTAGGGCTTATCGCTTACCTCACCGGTAATTATCAGTTCGCCAGTTATCTGCATATTCCCTTTATCAGTGGTACAGGTGAGTTGTTAATTATTTCAGCAGCGTTGTGCGGTGCTGGATTAGGCTTTCTTTGGTTCAACACCTATCCAGCTATGGTGTTTATGGGCGATATAGGCTCCCTAGCACTTGGCGCAGCACTTGGAGTGATGGCTGTGATTGTTCGTCAAGAGTTGGTTTTAGTGATTATGGGTGGCGTTTTTGTGATGGAGACTCTCTCTGTCATTTTACAAGTTGCATCCTTTAAATTGACCGGCAAGCGCATTTTTAGGATGGCACCAATCCATCATCACTTTGAACTGAAAGGGTGGCCTGAACCGCGAGTTATTGTACGCTTTTGGATTATTACCGTAGTGCTGGTCTTAGTTGGCCTAGCGACATTAAAAATTAGATAGACCATGGTACAGAGAATGCACAGAGAAAATCTTAAAAACCGCAGAATAGGGATCTTTGGCATGGGTGTCACAGGTCTTTCTGTGGCTAGATTTTTGGCATCCTCAGATATTTCTTTTGTCTTTGTTGATAGTCGAGATACGCCCTCATCATTAGCTGAGGTTAGATTGACATATCCGAGTGTCGAGACCTTTTTGGGCTCTTTTAACTCGGCGGTTTTGAGTAATCTTGATCTTATCGTCCTAAGTCCTGGCATTTCTCCTAAAGAGCCGGTATTGCAAGAGGCTCAAGCCTTAGGAATTGAAATAGTAGGCGATCTTGGTTTATTTCTTGCGGCTGTTGAGGCTCCTGTGGTCTTGATTACAGGTTCTAACGGTAAGAGCACCGTTACTAGCTTACTTGGCGATATGGCTCTTCAATCAGAGCTAAATGCAGGTATAGGTGGAAATTTGGGTGTCCCTATGCTTGATTTGCTTGATGAAGAACGAGACTTATATGTGCTTGAACTGTCCAGTTTTCAATTGGAAATGATGACGCCAAGTCAGGGCGCCATAGCGTGCTTATTAAATGTTAGCCCCGACCATATGGATCGCCATAAGACTATTGCCAGCTACGTTAGCGCAAAACATAAGATTTTTTCTGGAGCCTCGGTGACGGTGACTAATCGTCAGGACGGTTTGACCGCACTTACCCCTAGACACATCAATCAACGGGTAATCAAACAGATTACCTTTGGATTAGATGAACCTACAGAAGGCCATTTTGGTCTGAAGCGCATTAATGGTGAGGATTATCTCTGTTGTGGTTCTGAGTCTTTTATTAAGGTTGATGATGTCGCAATAAAGGGTCGGCACAATATGGCTAATGCTCTAGCGGCATTGGCCCTTGGTACCGCGTTGGACTTGCCAATCGTGGCCATGCTGAAGGTGTTGGGCGTTTATTCGGGTCTTGCGCATCGTTGTCAGTCTGTCGCTACTATCGATAATATATTATTTATTGATGACTCAAAGGGTACCAATGTTGGAGCAACCATTGCTGCAATAGAAAGTTTTGGCGCTGAGAACAGCAAAAATATTGTATTAATCGCTGGAGGCCAAGGCAAAGGTCAAAACTTTAGTGATTTGACTGGTGTTGCTAATCGATTCGTGAAACACAGTATCTTATTTGGTCAGGATGCCATGCTGATTGAGCAGTCATTACAACCATGGACAAATATATCCCACGTTGATTCTTTGCTGGCCGCCGTTGATCTTGCAAAGCAGCAAGCCGTTGCAGGCGATATAGTACTTTTCTCTCCAGCCTGTGCAAGTTTTGATCTGTTTACTGGCTTTGAAGAGCGCGGACGATGTTTTCAGCTGGCAGTCTTGGCGTCTGATAGTGATCGGAGGGCTTTATGCTAATAAGCATTCCCTTGTCTATTTCTAAGCAAAATCATCGGCAGTGGCATTTAGATATGTCGTTACTGATTCCAGTCATGGCTTTACTATCAGTTGGTCTTGTCATGATTAGCTCAGCCTCGTTTAGTTTTGGCGATCATAGGCTAGGAGACGAGTTATTCTTTTTCAAACGTCATTTAGTGTATCTAGTGGTAGCTGCCCTAGCGATGGCCACTACGTTTTTTGTGCCAGCCACTTTTTGGTCTAAATATTCACGTCTGTGGATCTTTATATCTTTTGTACTATTAATAATGGTCTTAATCCCAGGAGTTGGCAGGGAATTAAATGGCAGTCGGCGGTGGCTGGCAGTGGGCGGTTTCACTCTTCAAGTGTCAGAGTTGGTCAAAGTGGCTACTGTCGTTTTCCTAGCCACTTATTTGGATTACTATCGTACAGAGATGGCTCAAGACTGGCGGCACTTTGCCCGACTGATGCTACTTTTGGTCGTGCTCTGTGGTCTATTAATACGGGAACCTGATTTTGGTTCCGTAGTGGTCTTAAGCGGCACCTTTATGGCAATGCTATTTCTTGGTGGCGCCAAGTTGCGACAATATGTTTTTCTCATTGCCATCTGCGCTGCCGCTCTATGGTGGTTGAAAGATTCATCACCTTACCGGATGGCGCGAATAACAGCTTATTTAGATCCTTGGTCTGATCAATTTAATAGTGGTTACCAGTTGACCCAATCATTAATTGCCTTTGGCAGAGGCGAATGGTTCGGTGTCGGTCTTGGGCAGTCCGTACAAAAAATGTTGTACTTGCCTGAGGCACATACTGATTTTGTATTTGCCATTTTCGCTGAGGAATTCGGTTTCTTGGGTGTTATTGGTCTTATTGGACTTTACTGCTTAATGATTCTACGTATCTTTGTGTTGAGTCGACAAGCTATTAGTCAGCAGTCTTGGTATGCCGCCTTTGTTTTAATTGGTTTTGGTTTGATTATAAGCGGCCAGACATTTATCAACATAGGTGTGAACGCAGGACTTCTTCCGACTAAGGGTTTGACGCTTCCTTTTGTTAGCTATGGTGGCAGTAGTCTACTTGTCTCTTGTGCCATGATCGGCATGCTGCTGCGCTTCTCTCATGACCTAAAAGAAACAGACTCGGATAAGCGGAGGATCTTAAATGGCCGACGCTAAGCAGACCAGAGTGATGATTATGGCTGGAGGCACAGGTGGTCATGTATTTCCAGCGTTGGCTGTGGCTGAGCGCTTATGTGCTGAAAATGCTGTGATCGCATGGATGGGCACGCGCAAAGGCATTGAGTCAGAAATAGTTCCCAAGCAAAATATTGATTTGTATTACTTAAATGTAGAAGGTATCCGTGGTCGAGGCTTGGGTGTGCTATTAAAAACGCCATTCTTTTTGTTGCAATCGATCTATCAGGCATTTCGTGTTTTGTCGACATTCAAACCCCAGGTAGTCTTGGGTATGGGTGGATTTGCATCTGGACCTGGTGCGGTTGCCGCTTGGCTAAAGCGCATTCCAGTTGTGATCCATGAACAAAATGCCGTAGCTGGCACGACCAACCGACTGAGCGCGTTGTTTGCTAAGCGGATTATGCAAGGCTTTCCTAATGTCCATGTACGGGGCGAGTGGTGCGGTAATCCGGTAAGGCCGGAAATTGCAAAAATATCCTCACCCGAGATCCGATTTGCTGACCGCAAAGGACCTATGCGCCTATTGATTTTAGGTGGTAGTCGCGGTGCTTTAGCAATTAATACGCTAGTGCCAGAGGCATTAGCTAACTTACCAAAGAACCTAGTGCCCGCAGTTTTGCATCAAACTGGTAAGCTTCATGCAAAAACAACGCAAGATCAGTATGTCGCAGCAGGGTTTGATACTGATGCAGATAATCTTAGGATTGTTCCTTTTATTGAAGCAATGGACACTGCTTATGAATGGGCTGACTTTGTGATCTGTCGCGCAGGTGCCTTAACTGTCGCCGAGCTTACCTCTGCGGGTTTGGGTGCCTTATTGATACCCTTTCCCTTCGCTATTGACAACCATCAAACCGCCAATGGTCAGTTGTTAGTGGACCATGACGCTGCCGTTATAATCTCGCAAAACGTCATTGATGCAAAAATATTATCTGAGATTATTTTAGCAACGATAAAAAGTCCTCAAAAGAGGCTATCCATGGCATTAAATGCACGATCTTTGGCTAAAAATCTAGCCGCTGAGCATGTAGCTGAGATCTGTTTGGAGGTAGCCAATGGTGGTTAAATCCGAGTTTTTTGTTCCTGAAATGCGTCGTATTCGCCGAATTCACTTTGTAGGCATCGGTGGAAGTGGTATGTGCGGTATTGCCGAAGTGCTGCTAAATCAAGGCTATGATATTTCTGGTTCTGATCTGGCGATAAATGCAAGTACAAGACTGCTTCAAGTTGCCGGTGCAACTCTTTTTAAAGGTCATAGCAAAGATAATATTAATGGTGCTGATGTTGTGGTGAAATCTTCAGCAGTTACTTTTGATAACTTGGAGATATCTGCTGCCATCGAACGAGGTATTCCTGTCGTACGTCGTGCCGAAATGCTTGCTGAGTTAATGCGTTATCGCCATGGGATTGCGGTGGCCGGGACTCATGGGAAAACCACCACTACTAGCTTAATTGCTGCTATTTTTGCTGCCGATAGACGTGATCCTACTTTTATTGTGGGCGGCAGAGTTAATAGTGCAGGTACTAACGCGCAATTAGGTAAAGGACGTTATTTGATTGCCGAAGCGGATGAGAGTGACGCATCATTTTTGCATCTACAACCTATGGTATCTGTGGTTACAAATATAGAAGCAGATCATATGGAGACCTATGGCTTTGACTTTGGTCGACTAAAAGACACCTTTTTACAATTCTTACATAATTTACCGTTCTATGGCTTGGCAGTGCTATGCACAGATGATCAGGTGATCAAAAGTTTGCTGACTGCGGTTGGTCGTCCGATTCTTAGTTATGGTTTTGGTGAAGGTGCAGCGTATCAAATTCATAGCTTTTCCAGTAAGGCACAGCAGTCGCATTTTGTAATTGATCGTCCAGATAGTTTGGCACCATTGTCTATTACATTGAATATTCCTGGACGTCACAATGCACTTAATGCTGCAGCAGCTGTAGCAGTAGCAAGCGATGAAGGTATACCAGATGCAGCGATTATTGAAGGTCTACGAAAATTCTCTGGTGTCGGTCGTAGATTTGAAACGATAGGTGAATATCCGATTGACGATGGTCACGCAATGCTGGTGGATGATTACGGACATCATCCTACAGAAGTTAAGGCTACTATTGACGCGGTTCGCGCTGGATGGCCCTCAAAACGCTTGGTAATGGCTTTTCAGCCACATCGTTACACACGAACTCGAGATCTTTTCAACGACTTTGTTGAAGTGCTGTCCCAGGTTGATGTACTTATTGTTTTGGATGTGTATGCGGCAGGTGAATCCGCTGTTGCCGGAGCAAGTAGTCTAAATCTTTGTCACAGTATTCGACAAAAGGGCTTGGTTGAGCCTATTCATGTAGCTCATTTAGAAGAGGTTCCCACGGTGATAGGTGAACTGGTTCTGGCAGATGATTTGGTTCTGACTCAAGGGGCTGGAAGTGTCACTAAATTAGTAGCTTTATTGTCCGATAGTAAGCTAGGTCGGGTTCAGTCATGACTATTGAATCAACGTTAATCAAGACAGCTAAGCAGTATGGTTCTGTCGGCGTTTTATATGGCGGTACATCCGCTGAGCGTGAGATTTCATTGATGACTGGGACTGCAGTTTACCAAGCCTTAACGAATCTTGGTATTAGTGCACACCCTATTGATGTTGGCGATGACATTAGTCAACAGCTAAAAGGGCTGAACCTAGATCGTATATTTATTGCATTGCATGGTCCTGGAGGCGAAGACGGGACTGTGCAGAGTGTTTTAGATGATTTAAATATTCCCTATACCGGTAGTGGTGTTACATCTTCAGCACTTGCTATGGATAAAAAGCGCAGCAAAGAGCTTTGGCAAGAGATGGGTTTACCTACAAGTCACTTTTTTGTGCTTACCAAAGAAACCGATTGGATTAAAACCCTCCATGCTTTAGGTGGAAAAAGTATGGTTAAGCCTGCATCAGAGGGTTCCAGTATTGGAATGAGCCGTGTGACCACCCCACTGCAACTTCAGGAAGCTTGGGCAATAGCTGCGGAGTTTGATACTACTGTTATTGCTGAACCTCTGTTAGAGGGTAATGAATATACGGTCGCTATTGTCAATGGCCGTGTTTTACCGTCTATACGCATCAGTGCTAATCACGAGTTTTATAACTATGACGCAAAATATTACTCTGATGAAACGTCATACTTTTGTCCCAGTGGACTTTCGGTCGAGCGCGAAAGAGAGATACAACAAATTTCACTTGCTGCGTTTAAGAGCCTGGGCTGCAAGGACTGGGGTCGAGTGGACATAATGACAGATGAGATAGATCAGTTTCAACTGTTAGAGGTGAACACGGTTCCTGGAATGACAAGCCATAGTTTGGTGCCTATGGCGGCGGCTGCAGTAGGTCTAGATTTTGATCAGTTAGTGTTTGAAATATTAAAGGCTTCCTGCGATGAATAAAAAGATGATAAGAGGTGCAAACCGCCATTCGCAGAAAGAAACTGGAATCATCGGTGATCTTACAGAAAAGTTTTTGCGCCTGCTTATGGTGATGATATTTATTGCCACACTGTATGGCGCCGATTTTATTTATAAGCAAATTGATACGCCACTTACAAGAGTCACCATTGGAGGTGAGTTTATTCATCTTCAAGAGTCTGAGTTGGCAGACTTGGTACTACAGGAAATAGATGGAGGGTTTCTCAGTATGAATCTGCATGAGCTGAGACAAGAGTTACAGCAACATCCTTGGATTCATGAGGTCAGTGTTAGGCGAGAGTGGCCTTCAACATTGCAAGTTGAGGTGCTTGAGGAAGTGCCAATTGCGCGGTGGGGTCGCGACGGATTTCTCAACAAATTAGGCGATCAACTGACTCTTCCTGAAAATAGTAGGCTACATTCTTTGCCGGTATTAGAAGCTGATTATGGAAGTTCTCAGGACATGGTAGAGCAGTATCAATTGATCTCTGAACTGTTGATTCCAGTGGATTTAAAGTTGGCTGAGTTACAGCGAGATGCGGTGGGTGCATGGCGGTTTGATACCAAAAGTGGACTGAGAATAGTGTTGGGTCGCGGCAACATTGTTGAAAAGATGCAGCGGCTAGCGATTGTGTGGCGGTCAGGCTTAGAGACTCAAAGTGACACTATAAGTGCTGTTGATTTACGTTATCCCAATGGCCTAGCCGTGTCCTGGAAAGATCAAAAGATTACTGCTACCAGCAAGATCAACCCAATAACCACAGATTCCGAAAAAACGTAAATGTTGATGGGAAAGGATGAGAAAATGACTAATTCAAACGAAGAAAACATGGTTGTTGCCCTAGATATAGGCACATCTAAAGTGGTGGCCATTGTGGGTTCTATCAACAGCAGTGGAGACCTAGAAATTGTCGGTACTGGAATGCATGCATCATCTGGCTTGAAAAAAGGTGTGGTGGTTAATATCGAAGCGACCGTCAACTCGATTCAGCGTGCTGTGGAAGAAGCAGAACTTATGGCCGGCTGTTCGATTCATTCAGTTTATGCTGGTATTGCAGGCAGTCATATTCGCAGTCTGAATTCCCATGGCATTGTGGCGATAAGAGATCGTGAAGTGCAGTCTTTAGATGTAGATCGAGTAATCGATGCAGCAAGGGCAGTGGCTATTCCAGCTGATCAAGAGATTCTTCACGTATTGCCCCAAGAATTTATTATTGATGATCAAGAAGGTGTAAGAGAACCAATTGGTATGTCAGGGGTTCGTTTAGAGGCCAAGGTTCATCTTGTGACCTGTGCTGCTAACGCCGCTCAGAATATAAAAAAATGCATAAGACGCTGTGGCTTAGAGGTTGATGATGTGGTGCTTGAGCAATTAGCCTCAAGTCATGCGATTTTGACAGAAGATGAGAAACAACTTGGTGTGGCACTCGTTGATATTGGTGGTGGGACGTCAGATATAGCTATTTTTACCGAGGGTGCTATTCGTCATACCGGCGTAATTCCTATTGCTGGTGACCAGGTCACTAATGATATCGCCATGGCATTACGCACGCCAACGCCTCACGCGGAAGAGCTAAAAATTAAATATGCTTGCGCGTTGGCAAAGCTTGCACGACCAGAAGAAACAGTCAAGGTTCCTAGTGTTGGTGATCGAGATGCCAGAGATATGTCGCGGCAATTATTGGCTGAGGTAGTTGAGCCCCGGTATGACGAGCTATTTACCCTTGTGCAGGCAGAATTGCGTCGTAGTGGCTTTGAGGAACTAATCGCTGCAGGAATCGTTTTAACTGGTGGAACGTCAAAAATGGAAGGTGTCACAGAATTAGCAGAAGAGATCTTTCATATGCCAGTTCGCATAGGGGCCCCAAGTAATGTTAAAGGTCTGTCGGATATCGTGAGCAATCCTATCTATTCCACGGGTGTTGGACTGCTTCACTTTGGAATGGAACAGCAAAGTAAATATGGTCGTGGCGATTTGATACAAAAGCAGTCTGGTGGTGTGTTTACAAGACTCAAAAATTGGTTTGAAGGTGGAGTTTAAGAGCTGTCTGTTACTGGCAGTAAGTTAGTTTAATTGTGAGGCGCAAATAAGGAGAACAATATGTTTGAGTTAGTCGATAGCATTCCCAAGAATGCAGAAATAAAAGTGGTTGGTGTTGGCGGCGGTGGATGTAACGCCGTTCGCCATATGATCGAAAGTAATATAGATGGCGTACATTTTATTTGCGCCAATACAGATGCACAGTCTATGCATAATTTAGACAACGCAACAGTGCTTCAGTTAGGCGGAGCCTTGACGAAAGGGCTTGGTGCAGGTGCTAACCCTGAGATTGGTCGCCAAGCAGCGATGGAGGATAAAGAGCGTATCGCCCAGGTGTTAGAAGGTGCTGATATGGTCTTTATAACCGCAGGTATGGGTGGCGGGACAGGTACAGGAGGTGCACCTGTTATTGCTGAAATTGCTAAACAGATGGGTATATTAACCGTTGGTGTTGTAACGCGACCGTTTTCCTTTGAGGGGCGCAAGCGCATGGGTATCGCTGATGAAGGTATTGCTCAACTGAAAGAGCGTGTTGATTCGCTGATTATAGTTCCCAACGAAAAGCTATTACAGGTATTGGGCAAAGATATGACAGTTATCAATGCATTCAAACATGCTAATGATGTTTTGTTTGGCGCGGTCCAAGGCATTACTGATCTGATTCTTTTAGATGGATTAATAAATGTCGATTTTGCTGACGTAAGAACCGTCATGTCAGAAATGGGAATGGCTATGATGGGAACCGGCGATGCCACTGGTCCAGATCGTGCTTCTGTCGCAGCTGAAAGCGCTATTCGATGCCCTCTTTTGGAAGACGTTAATCTACAGGGTGCCAAGGGTATTTTGGTGAACATCACCAGTGGATACGATCTTACTCTAGGAGAGTTTGAAGATGTCGGCAATACGGTGCGTGAATTTGCCGATGAAGATGCCACCATTATCGTCGGTAGTGTGTTTGATCCAGAGCTAAATGATCAATTGCGCGTCACCGTAGTTGCAACAGGACTGCGTAGTCCAAGTGCAAAAACTGGTCCTCGAGGAGTAATAGTAGAGAATCAACCTCCGAGAAAAACCAGTGGTGATATTGACTGGGGACGTCTTGAGCAGCCTACAAGCTTTAGGCGCGGACCAGCCTCAACCGATGGCACTGCTGTTAGAAAAACCGATGTACAGGCAGATACAGAGCTTGATTATTTGGATGTGCCGGCCTTTTTGAGAAAACAGGCTGATTAACCGCTTAGTATAAGTCTCTTATCGCCTCGCCTCAGATTTCAAAAATCTTGGCGATAAGAGGCATGTCTGGTACCATCCTCTACTAAGGCTTGGGAACTGACATGATAAAACAGCGAACCATAAAAAATAGCATTCGCGCTACCGGTGTAGGGCTTCACACGGGTGAAAAAGTCTATTTGACGCTGCATGCCGCTGAACCTGATAGTGGTATTGTCTTTCGGCGCACTGATTTAGCGCCTATGGTCTCTATTATGGCCACTCCTGAGAATGTTGGTGATACTAACCTGCACACTACTCTGGTGAGTGGTGATACCCGTATTTCTACTATCGAGCACTTAATGTCAGCACTTGCTGGGCTTGGTGTGGACAATCTTATTGTCGATGTCTCTGCTGAAGAAATTCCGATAATGGATGGCAGTGCAGGGCCCTTTGTATTTTTACTTCAGTCTGCAGGTATTTTGGAACAAGATGCTGCGAAAAAGTTCATTCGGATTAAAAAGCCGATTACTGTCACCCAAGACGATAAGGTGGCAACATTCAGGCCATTTGATGGTTTTAAGGTTAATTTTTCTATCGACTTTGATCATCCTGTTCTTCGTCGGCAGACACGAAATGCCACCATCGATTTCTCTAGTACTAGCTTTGTTAAAGAGGTAAGTAGAGCAAGAACCTTTGGATTTGTAAAAGATATAGAGTACCTTCAGTCCATAGGCCTTGCCCGAGGTGCAAGTTTAGACAATGCAGTGGGTATAGACGATGATGATATTGTCAATGAACAAGGTTTACGTTACAGCGATGAATTTGTAAAACACAAAATTTTGGATGCGATCGGCGATCTCTATGTGGTGGGAAACAGCTTAATTGGAGAATATGATGCGCACAAATCCGGACACGGTTTGAATAACGAATCCTTACGTGCACTTATGGCAGATAAAGATGCCTGGGAGATTGTTACTTTTGAAAACAACCCTGAAGATATGCCGATTTCTTTTGCATATGCAAGCTAATAGGCAGATGAAGATTTAGAATGAAAATCATACTCATCAATAATAATTCTGACAAAGTCAGGACCATAGGTCTTAATCGCTGGACCAAATGTCTTCTGTCCGTCTTGTTATTGGGTGTGCCCTTAGCCACAGGCGCAATTATGGGTGTGAAAATTGCCGATGGGCGCTGGCAATTGTTATTTGACAACAGTATCGTTGAAATGCAGCATCAAATTGTCTTGCAGCAGCAAGATGTGGCAGTGGGGCGAGAACAATTAGATAATTCTTTGTCTGCTATGACCGTGAAACTGGCTAAATTGCGCTCACGACTTGTTCGTCTTGATGCCTTAGGTGAGCAATTAACTCAGATAGCCAGTTTAGAAGATGGTGAATTTGATTTCTCTTCAACCCCCGGCTTAGGTGGGCCTCTTCAAGGTCCTTTGGTAGAAATTGCTGAACAAGCAGATGTGCAAGATAAAGTGTCAGTGATGTTTGCCAAATTAGAGGATTCAATTGGCAGTCGAGAGGCGCAATTACAAATACTAAAAACCATGCTTTCAGATAAGAATTTGAGAGATCAGCAGTTTGTGGCAGGCAGACCGGTAAAAAAAGGTTGGTTGTCTTCGTCTTATGGAATGCGTGTTGACCCCTTTCATGGAAAAAATCAGTGGCATGCGGGTATTGATTTTGCGGGCCGTAAAGGCGATGAAATTATTGCCGTAGCCTCTGGTGTGGTGACTTGGTCTGGTCAAAAAAGTGGTTATGGGTTGATGGTTGAAGTAAACCATAGTGATGGTTTTGTCACTCGCTATGCACATAATGACAAAAACCTTGCCGACCTTGGAGCTATTGTCAAAAAGGGCCAAGTCATTGCCCAAATGGGTAGCTCTGGTCGATCCACAGGTCCTCATGTTCATTTTGAAGTCTATAAAAACGGTCGTACCGTCGACCCGGCAACCTACATTCGCCGCACCCTTCGTTAGACCTTTAGCGTAATGATTTTTTCGTGCTGGGTAGCTAGCTAGTGGCCCACCCCTCTAATGTTTATTAACGGAATACATAGTATGTTGTCCAAACTATTCAAAAAACTCTTTGGTACTAGTAACGATCGAGAGTTGCGTCAAATGCGCAAAATCGTTACTACAATTAATCGCTTTGAAGAAGAGCTTAAAATCTTGGATGATGCAGCACTTCAAGATCAAACTGCTGTGCTTCGCCAACAACTGGATAAAGGTCAGACCTTAGATCAGATTCTGCCCAAAGCTTTTGCCGTAGTGAGAGAAACCTCGCAGAGAGTTTTAGGCATGCGGCATTTTGATGTGCAGATGATAGGTGGTTTAACGCTTCATCAAGGTAAAATAGCTGAGATGAGAACGGGAGAAGGTAAAACTCTTGTTGCTACATTGGCCGCTTATCTCAATGCGTTGTCTGGCGATGGTGTTCATGTGATTACTGTCAATGATTATTTGGCTCGACGTGACGCCCAGTGGATGGCTCCTCTTTATCAAGCCTTGGGTATGTCTGTAGGTGTTGTTCAGTCTTATCAGGGTGCAGATACAGCAAACTCCTTTTACTTAGGTGTTGATGATCAAGGCGATCTTCAACCGAGTTCACGACAGCAGGCCTATGCTGCAGACATTACTTACGGTACTAATAATGAATTTGGGTTTGACTATCTTCGGGATAATATGGCCTTGCGTCTGGCAGATAAATCTCAGCGAGGTCTCAATTTTGCCATTGTCGATGAAGTTGATTCTATTCTTATAGATGAAGCGCGCACCCCATTAGTTATATCAGGGGCGGCGCAAGATAGTTCTGCATTATACAAGACCATGAGTGGATTAGTTACCAGCTTGAAGGCCGTAGAGGAAAACGATGATAACGAGGCTCCGGTCCCAGGAGCGTCAGAGACACCAGTGGTAGGTGATTTTGTCATCGATGAAAAAACGAGAAGTATTGATTTAACTGAAGATGGACATCAAAAAATTGAAGAGATACTTATAAAACAAGAGCTTTTAGAGCCGCAGCAAAGTCTCTATCAGGCGAGTAATCTTAGTTTACTTCACCATGTTAACTCCGCATTGAGAGCTAAATACTTGTTTTCTCGTGATGTAGAGTACATTTTACAGGACGGCCAAGCGGTTCTTATTGACGAGCACACCGGGAGAACAATGCCCGGTAGACGATTATCAGAAGGCTTGCATCAAGCAATAGAGGCAAAAGAAGGGCTAAAGATCCAGCAAGAAAGTCAAACACTAGCGTCAACAACCTTTCAGAATTACTTTCGTCTCTATCACAAATTGTCTGGTATGACCGGCACTGCAGACACCGAGGCCTATGAATTTGAGCAGATTTATGGTCTTCGGGTAATGGTGATTCCGACCAATGTCGATGTGGCTCGTCTTGATCTAAATGATCTTGTTTTTTTAAGTCAGGAAGAAAAGTTTGAGGCAGTAATTACAGATATACGTGAAATTGTTGCCAAAGATGCTCCAGTACTTGTGGGTACAGCCTCAGTTGAAACATCAGAGTTACTTTCTGGAATGTTAAAAAAGGCCAAGATCAAGCATAGTGTGCTCAATGCAAAACAGCATGAATTAGAGGCAAATATTATTGTCAATGCTGGACGTCCCGGTGCGGTGACCATCGCCACTAATATGGCCGGCCGTGGTACAGACATTGTTCTGGGTGGCAATCTTGACGCTGAGTTAAAGCAACTAAGTGAACAAAAAGGTGTGACTGAGGAGAAAATCGCCTCTCTAAAGCTGGACTGGACTGAACGTCATAGCAAGGTTATACAGGCTGGTGGGTTGCATATTGTGGCCACAGAAAGACATGAGTCACGTCGCATTGATAACCAGTTAAGGGGCCGCTCGGGACGTCAAGGTGACCCTGGTGTGTCGCGTTTTTATCTGTCCCTAGAAGATCCTTTAATGCGTTTGTTTGCATCAGATACGGTAAGAAATATGATGCGGAAAATGGGTATGGAGCGAGGTGAGGCCATTGAGCACCGAATGGTAGACAATGCTATTGTCAAAGCCCAGCGTAAGGTTGAGGGGCGCAATTTTGATATTCGCAAACACCTACTTGAATACGATGATGTTGCTAATGACCAACGACAGGTCATTTATCAGCAGCGAAATGATCTTCTTGAAGATGATGACATCTCAGATATTATTACTAATGTTCGTGCGGATGTTGCTGAACAGTGTATCAGTGCCCATATTCCTCCCATGAGTATTGAAGAGCAGTGGGATGTTCCGGGCCTTGAGAAGGCATTATCCTCGGAGTTCTCATTATCTTTACCTATTCAGCAGTGGCTTGATGAAGATGACCGTTTAGAAGAAAGTCGTCTGCGGGAACAAATCACCAAGCAACTCCAAGAGGCCTATGTTGAGCGTTATGCTCATGTTGGTGATCAAATGCGTGAGGTTGAGCGGCAGATAATGCTTCAGGTGCTAGACAATCTCTGGAAAGAGCACCTTGCCAGTATGGACCAATTGCGGCAAGGAATTGGATTACGTGCCTATGCCCAGAAAAACCCCAAACAAGAGTATAAAAGAGAATCTTTCGCTTTATTTGAAGAGCTCTTGGATAACATCAAGCAAGATACCATTCGCTATCTAAGTCATATTGAAATCGCTAGTGAGGATGACATGGCTCAACTAGAGGAGCGGCGGCGTCGCGAACAACAAAATCGCGAATATCAGCACAATCAGGTAGCAGGTTTAAACGATGAAGCTAAGGTTGGTGGTGACCAAGACCCAACTCAGCAACCAGTTATGCGCGATGGCCCCAAAGTGGGGCGTAATGACCCTTGTACCTGTGGTTCTGGTAAAAAATTTAAACACTGTTGTGGAAAGATTTAAGCGGCCCAACGAAAGGAGGTTTTTATGGCCACAGGTCAACACAATTTTCCGCCCATGCATCCAGTCGCTGGATTCAAGTTAGGCACCACTAGCGCCGGAATTAAAACACTGGGACGATCTGACGTAGTGATTATGGAAATCGCTCATGGAAGTTCTGTTGCTGCTTTATTTACCCAAAATGCTTTTTGTGCCGCGCCGGTCACACTGTGTAAAAAACATTTGGATCAACATGTGCCTAGATATTTGGTTACTAATACCGGAAATGCCAATGCAGGCACTGGCGCCCAAGGTATACAAAATGCCTTAAGGACGTGTCGTGAAATGGCCTTGCTAGCCGATGTTGACGTTAGTTCTGTTTTGCCATTTTCAACAGGCGTTATCGGTGAGCCATTACCCATAGACACACTGGTCGCCGGGTTACCCAGCGCCTTTAATGATCTCAGTGAGACTGGCTGGTTTGATGCTGCTCAAGGAATTTTAACTACTGATACCCGTGCCAAAGGCAGTAGTTTGCAATATGGACAGGATCGACCGATTACCATCACAGGAATAGCCAAAGGGTCTGGCATGATCAAACCTAATATGGCCACCATGCTTGCCTACATAGCTACCGATGCGAAGATAGATAATGAGCTTCTGCATCGTGCGCTGCGCCTGGCCTGCGACAAGTCCTTTAATCGCATCACTGTGGATAGTGATACATCTACCAATGATTCTGTGGTACTTGTGGCCACAGGCGCCAGTGGTGTTGTTATCGATGAAGATACCTTTGAGAGCTTCGTTGGGCATTTAACAGATATTTTTATTCAACTTGCACAGGCAATCATTCGTGATGGCGAAGGTGCAAGTAAGTTTGTCTCTGTGGCTATTGAGGGTGCACTAGATGAATCTGAAGCACTACAGGTGGCCTACACCATCGCTGAATCGCCCTTGGTAAAAACCGCTTTGTCAGCCTCAGATCCTAATTGGGGTCGAATTTTAGCGGCTATTGGTCGTGCCGGGATTGATAACTTGGATGTCGATCAGGTGCAGATACTACTTAATGATGTGCTAATAGCTGATCAAGGCGCGCGCGCTCCTAGTTACACTGAGGCCGATGGACAGCGGGCGATGCAACCAGAAGATATAACCATTACTGTTCGCCTCAACCGTGGTAACCACAGTGCAACTGTTTGGACCACTGACCTTACCTATGACTATGTGCGAATCAATGCCGAGTACAGAACTTAATAGTCCTATCAGCAGTCAGAACCCCGCTGCACCTATTCAAGTGGTTGCTGGAGTAATTTATGATGGTCGTGATGAATCTACACTGTTGATTTCTCGGCGTGGCGAGCACCTTCATCAGGGTGGTCTTTGGGAATTTCCTGGTGGCAAGATCGAATCTCTTGAGACACAGCGTCAAGCACTGTTTAGAGAACTCAAAGAAGAACTTGATATCGCCATAACAGTGGCTGAGCCTCTGATGGTGGTTGAACATGATTATGGGGATAAAAAGGTAGTGCTAAATATTTGGTCAGTGACCGCATTTAATGGTACAGCCAAAGGACGAGAAGGGCAGGAGATTCGATGGGTCCATTTAAATCAGCTCCAAGAGTACCGATTTCCGGCAGCTAATACGCCGATTTTAGAGCGATTACTTTACCCGTAGAGTCAATCTATTAACTATCCATGTCTTCTGTGTCTAACGAAGCCAAATCCAATGTTGGATCTCCGGCAATACTAAAACTTTCTGTAGCCCAATCTCCAAAATCAATTTGTTGGCATCGCTGCGAGCAGAACGGTCGGTGAGTGTTTTTAGCAACCCAGCTAACCTTAGTATTACAGGAGGGACATTGCACGGTTGTTGTCATCAGTTACTCCTTTATATTTTGTTTGGAACGGTCTAAGAACACCTGGTGTAAAGAATTTACACGCGGTGCTATGGTATCCTGATCAAGAGTATTATCAAAGATCCACTGAGCTCTGTGTCGCTTTTCTTCGCGCGGCATTTGGCTGTCAATAATAGACTGTATCTGTTCTGCTGTTGTTCCATCACGAGTCGCTGCCCTCTGACGTTGTAATTCAATGGGGATATCAACGAGCAGTACATAGTCAACCAGAAGATGTTGGTCGGTTTCAAATAATAATGGCGACTCTAACATAACATAGGGCCCTTGAGCCTGACATAATTGATCCATAATCCAGGTCCGAATCAATGGATGCAATAAGCGTTCTAGCCATGTTTTTTCTTCTTTGCAGCTAAAAATAAGCCCTCGGAGTTTTGCTCGGTTGAGCTCACCATTAGCGGTTAAAATGGTATTACCAAAGTGTTCTGCAATATCAATCAGTGCTGGCATACCTGGTGCTACAACCGCTCTTGATGCTTGATCTGCGTCCACACTGACAATGCCTAAGGCCTCAAAATGGGACGCAACTGTACTTTTACCACTGCCAATACCACCAGTTAGACCAATAATAAAGGGGCTTTTAGTCACAATCATCATTCCATAAAGTTGTTTTCGTAGATTCTGAGTTTAAAGTAAACCAACCATGGATAAATAGTTTTCTTTAATACCCTCGCCCCACAGCATTGCAATCCAGCCTGCAAAAGCTAGAAATGGGCCAAAGGGTATCTGTGTATCGCGTCCTTGCTTGGTCACCAATATCATTAAAATTCCGATCATGGCGCCTATACTGCTAGATATTAATACCACCAGTGGTAACATTTGCCAGCCAAGCCAAGCACCCAACGCCGCTAACAGCTTAAAATCGCCATAACCCATACCTTCTTTACCGGTCAGTAGTTTAAATAGCCAGTAAATAGCCCATAAAAACAAATACCCTACCATAGCACCAATAACAGAATCAGATAGACTGACAAAGGTACCTTCCAGATTAGCCAGCAAGCCCAGCCAAAGTAGGGGCAAGGTTATTTGATCGGGTAGTAATTTTTCGTTGAAATCTATACCTGCAAGAGAAACTAGTAAAAGAGTAAAAATTATTGCGTAAATCGTGCTGCTTTGCAGACCATAATGGTAGGCTGTTGTTGCTAATAAAATACCAGTTACCAGCTCTATTACTGGATATTGCAAGGATATTTTGGTTTGGCAATTACCGCATTGTCCACGCAAAAGTAGGTAGCTAAGCAGGGGAATATTATGCCAGGGTTTAATTGACACTCGACATGTAGGACACCGCGAAGAGGGCCAAAGTAATGTTTCCTGATATTCATCTTTCGCCATATTTTCTATACCTAAAAAAGCTGCAGAATCAGCTTTCCAGGTCGCATAAAGCTGAGTAGGTAGCCTTAAAATAACCACATTTAAAAAACTACCAATTACCAAACCAAAGATAAACACGGCGGCAATAACTACCTCAAAGGGGACATTATTAGATAAGAATAAAGTCATAAAAAGAGTCCTAAATCAGCAGATACTGTAATCTGCAATGGGCTGAGCATGCCTGTATATTCTATAGTACTGAACCAAGCTTAAATATAGGCAGGTACATGGCCACCATTACACCACCAATAACGACCGCCACAAACGACATTGTAATTGGTTCAAGAGCAGAGGTCATTGCACTGACTGCGTCATCCACTGACCTCTCATAGGTCTCTGCGGCCTTGTTAATCATTTCCTCTAACTCTCCGGCTTCCTCCCCTACTTTGGCTAGTTGGATCAACAGGGGGGGGAAATTACCATTTTCATGCAAAGCGTTACCTAAAAGACTGCCCTGACTAACGTTAGAGGCCACATCCTCAATTGCTTTGATAATATAGCGATTACCTGCAGCTTTTCCTGAGGCTTCTAAAGCGCCCAACATGGGTATGCCAGACCCATAGGTGGTTGCTAATGTTCGTGCAAAACGAGAGACTGCAGCTAACAACAGTATCTTTCCAATAATAGGAACATGCAGAGCTAGCTTATCAACATAGTAGGTAACGCGCTGAGATTTTTTAAATGCTACGCTAAATAACGTCATTATTAGCCCAGTTAATGCAACTACCAAAAGCCCGTTGCTTTGGGCTAGCTCAGATAGCCTAACGACCAGCTGTGTGAATTGCGGCAATTCGGCACCCATGCCATTAAAAGTCGATTCAAAGCTAGGTACAATCTTTATCAATAATACTGACACCACAATGCAGGCAACTATTAATACCGTTATGGGATAGGTCAGAGCTTTTTTAACAGAAGATTTAAGCTGCTGGGTTTTTTCTTGGGAGGTCGCAATACGATCAAGAATAGTGTCGAGGTTACCAGTGGTCTCTCCAGCACTGATCAGATTACAGTAGAGGTCATTAAATACTTCTGGACGATTTTTTAGGGTAGCACTAAAGCTATTTCCAGCGGCTAATTCGGATTTTAGTGATAGGACGAATTGCTTAATATGGGGTTTCTCAGCACTCAGTGCGGCGACATCCAGAGCATGAATTAATGACAAATTGGCTTTCAGCATGGTAGAGAGTTGCCGTGAAAATATCATTAATTCATCTGCTGTTAGTTGTTTTCGAGTAATTAGGTTAAAGTTGAAAATTGGTTTTGCTTTGATACTCTCCACCGAGATGCCAAGCGCTTGTATTTGAGCTCGGGCAATATTGATGTTTTCAGCTTGCATATTGCCGTTTATGCTTTCTAATTTACGGTCAAATCCGTGGTAAACAAAAGTAGGGTTTGTATTTTCAGACATTTTTTTATCCTAGTTGTTCGCAAATTTTTATTATGTTGTTCAACGTTATTGTTTTAGATCCTTAATTTGTTGTTATTCGGTTAGCCTCCTCCATGCTAATAATGCCTGAGACGACTTTACGTAATGCTGATGTTCGCATGGTTCTAAAACCTTGCTGCTGGGCGCTGTGTAAAATGTCTGTGGCGCTGCCTCCGCTTAAAATAATCGAAGATATCTCCGGAGTAATCACCAAGGTTTCATAGATTCCCACGCGTCCTGAGTAACCTTGAACACATTGATCACAGCCAACGGCTTGGAATAATGTAAACGTTTCTGGGTCAATGCCAATATCGGTCAAGCCTTCTTCACCAAGCACCTCTGCAGGCAGTTTACCTATGGTATGACGACAATTTGTGCACAGTTTTCTTGCTAAGCGCTGAGCTATAATTAACGATACAGAGGTTGCTACATTAAAGGTGGATAGGCCCATGTTTAAAAGACGATTAAGGGTTTCGGTGCTACTATTCGTATGCAGTGTTGAGAGCACCAGATGACCAGTTTGTGCTGCTTTTACAGCGATTTCAGCAGTTTCCAGGTCACGTATTTCTCCTACCATAATCACATCAGGATCTTGGCGTAAAAATGCTCGCATCGCAGTGGGAAAATCATATCCAGCTTTGGGGTTTATCTGCGTCTGATTAATGCCAGAAATATTAATTTCCACAGGATCTTCCGCGGTTGAAATATTACGCTCATCGGTATTTAAAATGCCAAGGCCGGTATAAAGAGACACAGTCTTACCGCTACCGGTAGGGCCTGTAACTAGTATCATTCCTTGAGGTTTGTTAAGCAATGTTAGGTAAGCGATACGTTGGTCATCTTCATAACCAAGCTCGTCAATACCTAAGGTTGTGATTGATGCATCCAGTACCCGCATGACAATTTTTTCGCCAAACTGCAATGGTAATGTGTTCACCCGTAAATCCACTAGGTTCAGACCATCTGGAGACACTCTAATACGACCATCTTGAGGAATTCTCCGCTCCGTAATATCTAAATCTGCCATAATCTTTATTCGAGAAGCTATGCGCGAGCTCCAACTCGATGGCGGGCTGAAAATATCTCTAAGAATACCATCAATTCTAAAGCGCACACGAAAGTGCTTGTCATAGGGCTCAAAATGTATATCTGAAGCCTTTGCTTCAATTGCCGCTGAGATCATCCGATTTAAAAATCGTACTATCGGAGCTTCGCTATCTAGGTTTTGCTCTTCAGTGAGTGTAAAGCTTGCTGTATCCTCTTTTACAGCATATTCCTCAGGTCTAATATTAAGTGAATCAGACAACGCTTGTACTTTGTTATTGAGCCATTTAGCGCGCATACCTATGATTTTTGAGTATTCTACTACTACAGGTACTATCGGCATTTGCATGTTAAATCTAAGTTGGTCCCAAATAGTGGTTTCAAAAGGGTCAGGTGTTGCAATAAATAGTTGATTATCTCTAATGAACAGTGGTAGCACTAAATGCTCACAGAATAGGTCGCGGTCAATTAAAGATACGGATCTGTCTGTCGGTGTGTGTTGATCTAGGTCAAATAACTCAATGGCTAACTCTTGACTAATTGCTTGTGCAAGATGCTTTTCATCGACCAAACCCTGTTGGCATAAATACCTTACTAGCGGCACATCATCCGTAGTCGCCTGATTAATTGCACGATCTAATTCATTGAGAGATAGCAAACCCATAGTAATGAGTCGCTCAAAAAAGCCATCGGTATTAGAGATAAGTGTCTGCACAACAATCCTTGTTGTTAAAGTCAGTGTTCCAGTAAATGTTTTAGTACTACATTGTAAACGGTCTTAGTTTCTTAGCGTGAATCTAGTACTAGTATTGGTAGAGTCTAGTATAAAAAATGAATATTTATTCTTTATTGAATAAAAAATGATGCTGACTTCACTTTTGTGGTCTTAACTACCCTTTTTTTAGCTAAAACCCTGTATTAACTTTCGCTCAAAATAGAATTTTTTGATTAGTGACATACCTTATTATCAAGCCTAAGCGCTAAAAAATGCTTAAAGATGCACTTTAAATGTGATCAACATCACAAATATACAAATCGGATCATTTTTTTTGCAAAATTATCGCCTCAAAGTGGCAAAAACGTAAATTTTAAACAACGCTTGAACGGTCTATTTAATAATGAATAGACAAAGCTCGGTTTTAAAAAGGATGACGTGTAAAGATCTTAAATAAGTTGTGTTTTCTGTCTTTCCTGTCGGTTTTTAAATCTGAGCTCGAGCTTAAGGATGTTTTAAATAATACGGAGATTAATAATGAGAAAAATCAAAGAACAACAAAAACAAAAAGGTTTCACCCTGATCGAACTGATGGTGGTTGTGGCCATCATTGGTATCCTAGCGAGCATTGCCGTACCGGAGTATGCCAAATATCAAGCTAAAACAAAGGTGTCAGCTGGGCTTACTGAGATAACCACAGCAAAGGCCCTAATTGAAACAGCAGCCCTGTCACAGCAGACCTTCGCTCCAGCTGATACCACAAGTGAACACTGTACACTTGCGATTAGTGTAAGTCCTACTGCTGCTAGTACAGCAATATGCACCTTTCTAAATACAAACCCTTTTACAGCGGGTGAAACAATAACAAATACGCGCGCCGAAGACGGCACATGGGCATGCACTACTACCCTTGATAGTACTGTTACTGATGATGCGTTTTTGATTCCTAGTGGATGCACCACTGCGCCGTAGGCCGACGCCGAAACCTAGTTGAATATTTTTGGCACCGGTTCGCTGGTGCCAAAACTTTCTATAAGATTTAGTTTTTAATGCTGAAATAGAGGGTATAAAAATAACCAG